>CEVS01196654.1_pt1 | contig 12943 bp, 10 predicted proteins | sample 361571 | NCBI WGS metagenome assembly CEVS01 (sample SAMEA2623850, study PRJEB7988) | marine metagenome | isolation source: saline water (ENVO:00002010), including | reverse complement strand
AATTAGTTTTATTTCGGCACCTGCCTTTGTAGGATTAAAAAATGGAGGAGGAATGCAATGGTTAACTTTTGAATTTGGTGTTCCCCTCGCAATGGCATTTTTGATGATAGCAATTGTTCCTACATTGTATAAATCTGGAGTTGTAAGTGTTTATGAATATTTAGAAAATAGATTTGATGCGTCTTCAAGATTATTGATAAGTTTTGTTTTTCAAATAAGCCGGTCTGTAGCAACTGGGGTGATGATTTACACTATGGCACTTATTTTACAAGCTACCGTTGGTATTGATTATTGGTTGTCAATACTTCTGATAGGAGTAATCACTCTAATATATTCATTCCAAGGGGGTATGAAAGCAGTAATATGGGGTGACGTAATTCAAATGATAATTTTGTTTTTAGGAATAGTAATTTGTCTTTTTTTTGGGTTGAGTGAATTGGGAGGAATAGAAAAATTCATTGAACTTGTAGACAAAGAAAGATTAGAAGTAGTAAATTTTGACAAGTTAGGGTTTAGCAATGCCTCAAAAAATGATGAATTTGGATTTTGGCCAATGCTAATTGGTGGATTTTTTCTGTACGCATCATATTACGGAACAGATCAAACACAATCACAAAGATTATTGTCCTCAAAAAATATGGATACTATAAAAAAACTCCTATTTGCTAACGCTATATTTAGATTTCCAATCACATTGACATATTGTATCATGGGTTTGGTACTTGGAACCCTTTTTTATCAAGACCCTTCCTTTCAAGAAATGATAGAGTCTGTATATTCTGCAAATTTAGGCTCATTAGAGGGTAAAAGAGCGGACTTAATGGTCCCAGTTTTTATTATTCATTATTTACCATCCGGAGTTATTGGGATTTTAATTGTTGCAATTATGTCTGCTGCCATGTCGTCTTTGAGTTCAACAATAAATTCCTTGTCGGCAGTCACAATGGAGGATTTTGTTAAAAGGTTTGGCACAAATATTTCAGACAAAAAATATGTTTATTTGTCCAGAATTATTTCTGTTTTTTGGGGTCTCTTATGCCTTTTTATAGCATTCTTTACAGGAAAGATTGAAGGAACTGTTATTGAAGTTATAAATAAAATAGGATCAGTATTTTATGGACCTATTATAGGAACTTTTGTTTTAGCTATAATGACAAAAAAAGCAAATACTATAGGAGCAAATATTGGAATTTTGACCGGTGTTTTTTTTAATATTTTCTTGTGGCTTTGTGTACCAAGTATTTTTTGGTTTTGGTGGAATGCTATTGGGTTTTTGATAACTTTTTCAGTTGGATTGGTTGTCAGCAATTTATTAAGAAATAAAGTGAGTCAGACTTACGAAATTAAATATTTTGCAGAGTTTAAAGATATTCTAAAATTAATTTTATACTTCTTAATTATTTTATCAATAAGTTTAATTTTACCTAATATTTTCAATCTTTAAAAGAATATGAGAGTTTCAATTTGTAGGAAAGGACATTTTAATGCAGCACACAGACTTTATAACAAGGATTGGACCAAAGAAAAGAACAAAAAGGTTTTTGGAATCTGTAGTAACGAAAATTTTCATGGACACAATTATGAACTCACTGTAAAAATTCATGGTGAATTAGATAAGGAAACTGGGATGGTTTTCGAGCTTAAAAGAATGAAGGATATTATAAAAAAAGAGGTAGAGGATGTTCTAGATCACAAAAATTTAAATTTGGACATACCATATTTTAAAAATGTGGTCCCAACTACTGAAAATCTCGCGATTTTTATATGGAAAAAGCTCTATGATGCCTTTAAAATTGATTGTAAATTGACAGTTATTTTGTATGAAACGCCTAGAAATTTTGTTGAGTTTTCTGGCTAAAATTTATTTCAAATATTTTTAAGGTTTATTATTGGGTTTTTTATCAGAAATCAACAAGCTTGAAAATGCATTAATGATTGGCGTTTAGATTTTAGCTCAATTCATAATCTTTTAGGATAGAACCTTCTGAAAGAAGTGTCTATAAATTATACAGAGTGAAATTGAACTAGTTTATAGCTTTGAACTCTTTATTGATTAATAAAACAACCTCTTCTAAAGATCGCAAATAGTTTTCAAGATCTATAATTCTTTGAGACAATTGATTTCTTCTTCTTTTTAAAGAGTTTTTTAATTTTTGATTTTTAAGGGTATTAAAAATTTGAGATATTTTTACATCCTTATTAAATTCATTTTCTTTTTCATCAAACCATTTCAAAATGTCTTGGGCAAGAACACCAGTAATTTTATGCATTCCGCTTATTCTCTCTTCTTGATTTGTGTATATGGATTCTATTTTTTTTCTCAAAATTTTATTTTTAATTTCAAGCAATTTGCCAGAATATAGCATAGATTGAAAAAAAACGTCTTCTGGTTCCCAAGCATTTGTCCATATAAAAACATTATAATTTTCGTTTTCATATTTTTTTATGTATTCAATCTTTCCGTCTACAACAATTGAATGCATATATGGTTTTTCAGAATGAATTTTTAGAACTTGGGAAAATGTTATTTTATTAAAATTATCAGCCATTTTGGAAGTTAAATGAAACATATTTTTAACCTGCTTGATATGTTCTTTAGTATATGTTATGTTTGAGTTTATTTCGTCTCCAAGGGTAGTTACTGCTTCATTTAAAACTTCTTGCTCATCACTTAACTCCCTCATATTGTCTACGGATAAAGAAGCTAAAATACTTATGAATATGACTACACCTTCAATAAATAATTTTCTCATTAGCTATAGATGGTAATTAGGCTTTATCTCCTCGAATTCAATTTTGCTAGGAGCCTAAGAATTTCTAGATATAGCCAAATCAAAGTGACTAAAAGACCAAATGCACCATACCACTCCATATATTTTGGGGCCCCATTTTCAGCACCTTCTTCAATAAAATCAAAGTCTAGTACTAAATTAAGTGCAGCAATTATAACAACTACTATGCTGAAACCTATGCTAAGTGGAGAAGCGTTATCAATTTGCATTATTCCCATAGATGAACCAAAGAATCCCATTATAAAATTTACAAAATAAACTAGTGCAATTCCTCCAGTTGCCGCAAAAATACCGAGTTTAAAATTTTCAGTCGGTTTAATTACTCCTGACCTATATGCTGTAAGTAAGGCAAGAAGAATTCCTACTGTTAAAAAAATCGCATTTGTAACAATACCATCATAAAGAGAATTATACATAAATGAGACACCTCCAAGAAGTGCGCCTTCTAAAATGGCGTAAATAGGGACTGTAATTGGAGCCCACTGTTTTTTAAAAACGGTAACTATAGCAATTATAAAACCACCAATACCACAAGCAAAAATGATAGCTGGACTAATTGGATTGAAGGTTAAATATCCTGTACCAATTAGAAGAAATAAACTTAACGCTGTTTTATTAACTGTTCCTTCAATAGTCATCTGACCAGAAGTTGAAGAAACGGTGTTAAAGGTTTCTTTTGTTAGTACTGGGTTTCCAGATCGTAATGATAAGTGACTTCTCATTTCTTATTTTTTTTCAAATATCAAAAGTTTTAAAAAATTTCATTTATAAAAATTTGTTAAATTTTTCAACCAAAACTAATACAGAATTTGGGGCAAAGATGATAATTTTCTATTTAGATTCAATAGCTCACTTTCGTTGGAAAGTATAGTTTCTTCTTGTTCATCTACCTCTTTAATTAAACTTGCAATTCTCTCAATTTGAGGAGCAGTAGGAGGATTTGTAGTATTATCTATAGCACTCATTAATGAACGGATTTCTTCTCGCAACCTTGGTTTTTGTCTGTAAGTCATGGAAGGAGGTGGACGCATTAAAAATTCGAATTTATGTTCTACAATTTTCTTGTGAATTTTCTTTGCATCATTTGTGTCTTGTGAAGAGTCATTATTTAATTTTTTAATAAGGTCTTCGAGTTGATCAGCTGAAAAGGAAACCTTGTCAATTAGTTTATGAGTTTTGCTTAATAAATCGCGAAGGGTAAGTAGAGCCTTCAATTTTTTCCTATAGTCATCGGTAGGCATTTTAATTCTGTTGTCCCCTACAACAGTAATTTTTTCTTCTAATTTTAAACCTTCATAATTAATCCTAGCGGTATATTCACCAGGTACAACTTTCGGTCTTATTTCATTAGAACTAAATCCCTCTTCAATTTTATTTTCTAGGGTTACAGCAGCATCGTACCCGAGATCCCAAATAACCCTATTTACACCCTTTTTAGCATCTTTCATCTCAAGTGAGGTTACTAAAGAGCCCTTTTTATCCAATATATCAATATTCACTGGGGATTTTGCATCTTTCTGAAGGCTAAAGTTAATATAAGTCCCATATTCTGGATTTTTAGCAGCATAAGTTCTATCACCCAAATTTTCTATTCTCCAATACATATTCCATAGAGTTCCCTCTCTAATTGGAAACAAATGAATTGGTTTTCCTATTGAATTTTTTAGCTCTTCAATTGGATGAATATCGTCAAGAATAAAAACTCCTCTCCCGTGTGTAGCGACAATTAAGTCACGATCTCTTGCTTGAATTCGTAAATCCCTAACCGAGACATTGGGAAGATTATTATTTATTTTCTCCCAACTCTTACCCATGTTCCAACTAGCAAAAATACCATGTTCCATACCGGCAAAAAGAAGATTTGGATTATGTGGATCTTGTCTAACAACTTTAACATAGTCATCTGATGGAAGATTTGAAGTAATTTTCCTCCATGATTTTCCAAAATCTTCAGTCATAAAGATATAAGGTCTAAAGTCATTCATTCGATGCTGGTCAATAACTATGATGGCAGTGCCAGCATTATGTTCAGAAGCGTGTATTTTTGAAATCCAGGAATATTCAGGCAATCCTTTTATCCTATTTTTTAGGTTAGACCAATTTTTTCCACCATCTAAAGTAACTTGGATATTTCCGTCATCAGTTCCGGCCCATATAACTCCTTTTTGAATCGGAGATTCAGCTAGGTACAGAATTGTACAATGAAATTCAGCAGCAGTGTTATCCTGATAAATTGTTCCACCAGAACTTCTCTGTTTACTTTTGTCATTTGTTGTTAAATCCGGACTAATTACTTCCCAACTTTTCCCTCTATTATTTGATTTAAATACAACATTTCCACCAACATACACAGTCTCTGGGTCATGAGGTGATATCATAATTGGAGAATCCCAGTTAAATCTATACTTATGTTTTTCTATCGCGTCTCCTGCACTTCCAACGATTTTTGGATAGGGATGAATTGTCTGTACATTTCCATATCTACTATCTACTAAAAAAGGGACCCCTCCTTGAAGATTTGTGTAAACAAAATGTTCCTCACCAGGAATCGGTACCGCAAAGTACCCATCACCATATGCAAGTCCTTTCCAATGGCGTTTTAAAATTCCTGCTCCATATAGAGAGTTACTAGGTCCTACCCAAGTTCCGTTGTCTTGAAGACCACCATAAATATTGTAAGGCTTTTTATTGTCTATTTCCATCTGATAAAATTGAGATAACTCAATATTATTAATTATTTCCCAGCTATCTCCTCCGTCGAATGAACGTTGAAACCCTCCATCACTTCCGTTAAGGATATACTTTGAATTAGTTGGATCAATCCATAGTGCCTGATGGTCACCATGTACTGTTTTAGCAATTTGCTCCCATGTATTACCACTATCCTTTGAACGACTTAATCTACCTGAAATTGAGAAAAGTACATTAGGTTGATTAGGATCAACTCTGACATCACTATAGTAGAAAGGCCGAAAATTAATATTAGGATCATCATTAACCATTTCCCAACTCTCACCTCTATCTTCTGATTTAAATGCCGTTCCACCACCTTCAAATTCCGTCATTAAGTAAATAATGTTCGGTTCACTTTGTGCAATGTGAACACCTGGTCGAGCCATATCCTTATCAGGAAGACCATTCATAATTTTTTTCCAAGTTTCACCACCATCCATTGTTCTGTATAGTGCTGTGTTTTTACCCCCATCATCAAATCTCCACGGCTTTCTTCTAAATGTCCACATTCCAGCATACATAATTCGTGAGTTATTATCCTCCATTGCTATGTCTGCACAACCAGTATTCTCATCTATATAAAGTATTTTTTTCCATGTTTTCCCCCCATCTATTGTTTTAAAGACACCTCTTTCTTTATTTGGACCCCATTCTTTTCCAAGTGCACATACACATGCAATGTTAGGATTCTTTGGATCAACAACTATTCGCTTTATTCTTTCCGTATTTTTTAAACCGAGATGCTTCCATGACATACCTCCGTCAATAGACTTATATACTCCCCAACCATATCCAACACTGTTTCTTGGGTCTCCCTCACCAGTACCAACCCAAAGAATATTATTATCTGAAGGAGCAATGGTTAGTGAACCGATTGAATATGCTCTTTGGTTTTCAAAAATAGGGTTAAAGCTTACTCCACCGTTTGTTGTTTTAAATATACCTCCATCGGCACCACTAACGTAAAAAGTAGATGGATCACCAGGAACTCCATCTATATCGGTTACTCTTCCGCCCATATTAGCAGGGCCAATAGCCCTCCAACTATAGTTTTCAAGCATTTTAGACATTGATGTATTTGTTTGAGCTTTTAAATCACTGGTTTCTGGAATTAAAAGGGTTAAAATTAAAGTCAAAAGGGTCATTTTTATCGTTTTCATATTGTATATTATTGATATTGGGACATATAAGTTATGAATTTTCGTAAACATTTCAATGGTAACATATTTTATTAATTACTTACTTAAGTAAATTTAATATTAATATCAAGAGACATTAATTTTAAGATAAATATTTGAATTATAAAATAGAGGGAGTTATTTATTATTTATTAGTGGACTAGACCAAAATCCGATTGTCAAAATAAATAAAAGGGGGATTAAAAGTACGGTCATGCCAAATTTTAAACCTATAAAATCAGCTAGAATTCCAATTATTAGTGGGATAACCGCACCTCCAATAATACCAGAAACTAATATTCCTGAAAAAGCCCCATGGTCTTTTGAGGTAGAATTTAAAGCAAGAGAAATAATAATTGACCACATTGTTGATATAAAAAATCCAATCAACGGAAATGAAATTAGAGAAACTTTTAATGACCCAAAAACTGCTAATAAAAGAGAAATGATGGAAGCTGATGTAAAAAAAATTAATATTTTTCTACTATCAATTAGTTTTAATAAAAAAAGACCAGAAATAGTACCAAGGGTCATCAAACCCCAGAAGTACGAAATAATTTTAGCACCCAAAATTTGAGGATCTATTGAATGATAAAGTTCAAGAAACTTTGAAATCCAATTTGCAACGCCTTGCTCTAACCCAACGTAAGAGAAAATCCCAAAAAAATAAAGGATTACCATTGGATTTTTAATTATCGTTAAGTAATTATTTATTTTTTCTTTATTTTCTCTACCAGGTTTTTTTTTCTCAGGGAAATTTGTAAATATTAATGTGACACACATAAAGAAAGAGACTACAGCAAAAATCCAATAAAGAGATACCCATCTTAGGTTTGGGAATGTTATATTTTTTAAAAATAAAATTAAGTAGTTCGAAGGTTCATTACCAAAGGATAAACTGATTATTAGATAAGAGTAAATAAGTGGACTAATGAAGGAGGCAAGTCCAAAAAAAAGTTGACCTAAAACTGAATTGAATGCAAATTCTTTTTCTCCTCCAATATTTCTTAATAATGGATTAATTGATACTTGGAGCATAGCCATACCAGAGCCAATTAGGAATAACGATAGAATATACAACGAATAACTAGGATTTATTGAAAAAGCAAGTGCTCCAATAGATGAAATTAAAAAAGCCAAGATCATCACTTTTTTTTCACCTAAGTATTCAACTAAAAATCCAGAAGGTATAGACATAACGCCGTATGCTAAAAAAAATGAGAAGGGTAAAAAGGCAGCCATCGACAAACTCAAATTAAATGCATTAATTATGTCAGGGACGAGAGGGCCAATGATATTTGTTAAAAACGAAATAACAAAAAAAACAAATAAAATTATACCAACTAAAAACTTACTTTTCAAATAAAAATTCTTATCAATCTTCTAAAACTACAAAATTAAATTTGCTGAATAACCACATTTTATTCAATATAACATTAGAGGAATATAATGGATATCAAAGTAGTGACCATCTTTTACCCCCTGTAGTCTTTTTTAGGTCAAGACAAACCTTTCTGTCTCCAGGTATAGGGTCATAAGCCAACACTTTCTCTCCAATGTATTCATTTAATCTAAATGCATTTAAAGTTAGAGATCTAATATGAATTAAATAATTGTAAACTTCTGATTCTTGACTTTTAGAATCTTTTTCCCAACTCTCTGTTTGTTCATCACTTGCTAGAAGATATTTTTTTAGTTGGGTGTTAAGATCATTTGAGTTGATTTCCTTAGAGTTATTTTTTTTCGTTTCATTTAGAATTAATTGGATAAAGTTATTTGTCTTCCTTAAAATAGTTTCTTTATCATTTTGATTCATTACAACAACAATATAGTTATCTAAAAATTCTGGTAGTTTTAACTCAATAGCACCAGGGATATCAGTTTTAGGTATAATAAGTTCCATTATTTTTGAAACAAATTGATATTGATCATTCGTAAAGAAAAATGGTGAATGTTTATTCACATTTGATTTACAACTATGGAGCATGTTTATAATTTGTGGACTAACAACTATTGCAGCACTTCCATATCCAATTTTTTTCAATACTTTTCTTCTATCCATTTTTTTTTGATTAAAAATTCATTTTTTTTAATTCTTTAACTGCATGATTTGCTGCTCTGGCAGTTAAAGCCATGTAAGTAAGTGAAGGGTTCTGACTTCCAGATGATGTCATTGCTGAACCATCCGTAACATAAACGTTTGGAACGGCATGTAATTGATTATACTTATTTAGTAAAGAAGTTTTTGGATCATGCCCCATTCTTGCTGTTCCCATTTCATGAATAGCTAGTCCCATTGCATATTCATTATCATATTCTCGAACATTACGAAAACCAGCTGATTCGAGCATTTCAGCAGCTTGCTGTTTGATATCCTTTCTCATTGCTTTTTCATTTTCTTTAATTTCAGCATCAAAGGTTATAGTAGGCAGCCCCCACTTATCTTTCTTATTGTAATCTAAGTAGATTTTATTATCATGATAAGGAAGAACTTCACCAAATCCCCCAAGACTCATACCCCAACCTCCAGGTGTTAAAACAGCATCCTTCAAATCTTTTCCGTAACCAGTTTTTTTTATCAATTCTCTATGGTCACTTCTCCATGCTCCACCTTGAAAACCATAGCCCCTCAAAAAGTCTTTATGATTTGTAGATCCACCCAAATTTCTAAACCTAGGAATATAAATACAACTAGCATGCCTGCCTTTATAATATTTATCTTCAAAGCCATCATATACTCCATCAGCACCGAGTAAAAAGTGGTGGTCCATTAAGTTGTGTCCTAATTCCCCTGAATCATTTCCCAATCCATTAGGGAATCTACTTGATTTTGATTGCATTAAAATTGAAGTAGTAGGCGCTGTAGAAGCACACAAAAAGATAACTTTTGATTTATATTCTATTACATCTTTAGTCTCTGAATCTATAACTCTAACTCCAGTAGCTCTATTTTTATTTTCATCATATATAACTTCATAAACTATTGAATTAGGCCTCAGTATCATATTACCTGTCTTTTCAGCTGCAGGAAGGGTAGAGGAGTTACTGCTAAATGGAGCCCCATATGGACACCCTCTTCTACATCGATTTCTGTATTGACATTGAACTCTATTTAATCCAGGTTTAGTCCCCTCTGTAATAATTGCTATTCTACCAACGGTAACTAAACGATCTTGATAATTTTTTTTAATTGATTTTTTGAATTCTTTTTCAAGGCAGTTCATGTCCATTGGTTTAAGAAATTCACCGTCGGGAAGTTGGGGTAAACCAAGTTTTTCACCGCTTACTCCAATATATTTTTCCACATGACTATACCATGGAGCAAGGTCTTTGTATCTTATGGGCCAGTCGACTGCTATCCCTTCTTTTGCATTTGCATTAAAATCTATATCGCTTAGTCTCCAGCTTAATCTTCCCCACAATAATGACCTTCCTCCTACATGGTAACCTCTTATCCAGTCAAATCTTTTATCCTCATTATAAGGGTGTTCAAAATCGTCTACTAAAAGATGAGTTGTTGCTTCAGTATTAATATATCCACTTCTACTTTGTTTAGGTTGTCTTTGTCTTATTTCTTCAGTTATGGTATTTCCTCCTTCAAAGTCCCAGGGGTCCTTATCAACATTTTTGTAATCAGTTGGGTGTACAAGCATTGGGCCTCTTTCTAACACAAGTGTCTTAAGCCCACTTTCACACAATTCTTTTGCAGCCCAACCGCCGCTAATTCCAGTTCCTACAACAATTGCATCATAATTATTCATACATCCGTTTAACTTTTTTTAAAATAGCACTTACTTTTAAATATGTCAAAAAAAAGGCGACTAATTTTAATAAATGCACTTAGAATTATCTTCTTTAACGAAGTAGTTTTTGTAGTTTTTCGCCTTAGAGTCCATACAACCACATAAATTAAGAAGGCGAATATTTCTAAAATCAACTGGGTGACTTTCTGACTGCAAAGCAATGTAACCAGACTCTAAAATCTCACCTTCTTTAGACAACCAGTATTCTTTGTTTTTAACTCCATTTGAAGTCCAATCAATATCTCCCAATTTACTATCAACGAAGCCCCCTCCAATTTGTGGTTTGTTATAAGACAAAACAGTATCATTTTCAATTATATGGGTTATTGTTTCACCACCATAAACAATTATCTCACCACTTACCCATTCATCTCCATTGTAAGTCTTTGAATTAGAAAGTATGCAATGATTGTAATTTATTTTCTCGTTCATTATTACAGCGGTACCTGGGGTGCACAAATTTCCTGTAGGTCTTTCACCTTTTGATAGCCCCCCTAATAACTGTACCTCTATTGATACAGGAAAAGATTGACCAAAATCATTACTTTCTGGGGATTGAGAATGAATCATGATACCACTATTTCTTTTTGCCCATCCAGCGCCACCTTTTGTTTGAGTTCCAGTAAATCTATAGTCGAACCTTAACTTGTAATACGAATAAGGTTTTTTGTAATATATCTGTGCATAATTATTATCAAACTTGTCGTAGTTATCGTAAACTACTTTTAAAACGCCATCCATGACCTGGAAAGTATTTTTATAATTTGCACCTAAATTTTGGTTCGCAAATTTAATCTTCCAATCTTTCAAATCAATACCATTAAATAGGATTTCCCAGTTCTCAATTTTTGAATTATCAGGACTATTGCAGCCTGCAATTAGGATTAAAAAACAAATAAATTTTGTAAGTCTAAGCATATTACATAAGTGAATTGAATAGGTAGAGGATTTGACTAAAAACAAAAAATGTAGACTAACCTGTTTCCTTTTAAAATTCAAATATAATTATCTAGAACTACTTTTACTTATTAATTAGTAAATTAAAACTAAATTATTCCAATGAAAAAAATTAAAAACCAAGCTATTATATTTCTTTTAGTCCTATCAGCAAATATCAATGGACAATCAACAAAAATTGATTTATACCCAGAGGGGATAGATTGTTTAAATGTTCTAAAACCAAAAATTGATTATGACGAATCGGGAAGAATATTTAGGAAAGTAGCAAATCCACAAATTTGGTATTATCCCTCTCAAAAATCAAAAAGTGGTAATGACAAAACTGCTGTTTTGATAATTCCAGGAGGCGGATACGAAGCTCTTTGGATAGATAAAGAAGGAGTTGATGTTGCAAAATGGTTTAATGGACTGGGGATTTCTGCTTTTGTTTTGAAACATAGAATTCCGTACTGGGAAGGAAAAGAATGCAGAAGTGAAGTAGCTCTTTCCGATGCACAAAGGGCAATACGTATTATTAGAAAAAATGCAAAAAAATGGGGAATTGACCCTGAAAGGATTGGGGTTTTAGGATTTTCTGCTGGAGGACATCTTGCTTCTACGCTTTCTACTCATCATGATCAAGGGCTTAAAAATTCTAATTTAGAAATAGAAAAAACAGGATGTAGACCAGATTTTTCAGTTTTAATTTATCCAGTAGTGACAATGAAATATCCTTACGTTCATTTGGGGTCGAGAAAAAGTTTAATAGGTGAAATACCATCAAGTGAAATGGTAGAATATTTTTCAAATGAGCTACAAGTTAAAGCTGACACACCACCCACTATTTTGATTCACTCAGATGATGATTCAGTTGTTTTAGTAGAGAATAGTGTAAATTATTATTTAGCTCTTAGAAAATTTAAAATTCCAGCAGCACTTCACATATGGGAAGATGGAGGTCATGGATATGGATTAGCTAAAAATGAAGGATCTGTTAAGGACTGGCCTGATATTTGCCATAAATGGATGATACAAAGAAAACTAATTAAACATTAATTTTTTCGTATCCATTTTTGAGTTCTTCCAAGAAGAGAAAATCCAATGTAGCCCCTAACTTTTAGTGTATTGTTATCTTCAAGTGTAATATAACAGCTATAGATTTTTCCGGATTTAGGATCAAGAATGGTTCCATCTTCCCACGTCTTGCCATTAAGTTCCAAACCTTCTACAATGGTCATACCCTCGATTGGGAGGTTCTTATTTTTTCCTTTGCAATTAATACACAATTTACCCCTATCCTCTTCTAGAAGTAAATTAATAATCTTACCATACAATTTACCCTCATTTTTAAATAATTGAACTTCTGATTTTTTTTTACCGGTTTCATCATCCTGGGTTATCCAGACCCCTTCAATTTGATTGGTCTGGTATGAATTCACCAAAAAACATGTAAAAAGAATTATTTTAAAAATCATAAGTTAAAGTTTCTAATATTTTA
>CEVS01191296.1_pt1 | contig 13004 bp, 8 predicted proteins | sample 361571 | NCBI WGS metagenome assembly CEVS01 (sample SAMEA2623850, study PRJEB7988) | marine metagenome | isolation source: saline water (ENVO:00002010), including | reverse complement strand
ATAGGAATTGACACTCCAAATGATTTAATAGAAGCAAAAAAATATTTAGAATCTATTTAAGATGTTTAGCTACATATGCCAGGTTCTAACTTTTAAAATATTTAAATTCAAGATAAAAGGAAATTTTCCAATCAATAAAAAACTTATTGTATTGGTTTTCCCACATACTAGCAATTGGGATTTTATTATTGCTGTAGGAGTAAGGACATTACTTCGTGAAGAAATCAACTTTGTAATAAAAAAAGAATATTACAATTTTTTAACTACTAATTTTTTCAATAGTCTTGGTGGTAGACCCATTGATAGAGGTGGTAAAATGAATTCAGTTGAAAAAATTTCACAAATGTTCGAAAATAAAGAGGTTTTTAGAATTGCAATAGCTCCAGAGGGAACCAGAAAAGTAGTAGAACGTTGGAAAACCGGTTTTTATCAAATTGCTTTAAAAACTAATTGCAAGATATTGCCAGTTGCCTTTGATTGGAAAAAACGTGAGGTTAGAATATTTGAAGTTTTTTCTCCAACTCATAGTTACGAAAATGATTTAAAATTTTTAAAATCTTTATTCAAAGGGGTTAAAGGTAAAATCTCAGAAAATAGCAGGCTTTAGTGTTTATTTAAGGTTACTAAACACGCTTAGAACATCACTATCTTCTTCAATTAAATTTATAAGTTTATTTACCTCTTCTTTTTTTAATTGATCTAATTCTAAACTGTTTAATGGAATTCTTTCAAATTCTGATGATAAAATTTTAATTGATTTGTTTTCTAATTTTTCTTGAATTGATCCAAAGTTGTCAAAAGGTGCATAAATATACGCTTCACCATCAACACTAAAAAGTTCGTCTATACCGCAGTCAATTAACTCTAATTCAAGTTCTTCCAAATCTAAACCTTTAGGATCAAATTTAAAGTTACACTTATGTTCAAACATATATTCTACTGAACCTGAAATACCGAGAGATACTCCAAATTTATTGAAATAGCTTCTTATATTGGCAACTGTTCTATTGTTATTATCAGTTGCGGTTTCAATTAATATTGCTATTCCATGAGGTGCGTATCCTTCAAAAAGTATTTTTCTATAACCAATTGTGTTAGATTCATTTGCTTTTTGAAGTGCTCTTTGGATATTTTCTTTTGGCATATTAGCATTTTTTGCATTTTGTATCAACGCTCTTAGTTTTGAATTTGTTTTTGGATCAGTTCCTCCTTCTTTAGCACAAATGGTTATCTCTTTAACAATCTTTGTAAAGATTTTTGCCATTGAGGACCACCTTTTAATTTTTCTACTTTTTCTAAATTCAAATGCTCTTCCCATTTTTCTGCTTATCAGTATGTGAATCAGATAAAACCTCGTCACATGTAATAGTCAAATGACTTGGTAATTTGTTTTCTCTAGGTAAAACAGCAATATAGCGTAAGTCATTTATTGTAAATACTTGTTTAAAAACTATTTTTTTAAAGTTTCTGTGAATTGCTAACTTTTTAAAAAACTCATAATGGCTTATTAAATCCGTACTTCCTAGATGAAAAATCCCATTCAATCCTTGATTAATGATATAGTGAATTTGCTGACATAATTTTAAAATACTATTAACATTAATTATTGAATTTGGAAAAACTTCAAATGGTTTTTTCTCCAGCATTATATCCTTCATCTCTTTAATCCTTGGACAGTTTACACCAAATATCATTGGAAGTCTAGCAATAACAAAATTTTCAGTTTCCATTCTCAGAATTGAATTTTCAATTTTAATTTTAAAGATACCATATTTACTTTCTGATAATGTCTTGTCAAATTCGTAAGAGGGATAATTATGGAATGAATCAAAAACATTTGATGAGGATAAAAAAATCAACTTAAAATTGTATTTTTTTGAACAATTGATTAATAAATTATGTAAAATGATTTGATTTTTAAAGGGTCCTCTTAATGATGAAATTATAATGTTTGGTTTAATTTTAGTTAAAAGCTTTTCTATGTCATTTTTTTTAATGTCATATTTAAAAAAATGCTTATTCTTTTTGAAATTAATATTTGAGTAAAAGGTGCCAAATGTTCTGAAGAATGGACTTAACTCCTTATATAACGAGTATCCTATAAATCCGCTTCCACCAAGGATTAAAATATTATTCACTTAAGATCTAATAAAAGGTAAAGATGAAATTTTAGCTTTAAATGTTTTTCTTTTGTTATTTACAAAAATTTCATCATCATAATTTAGGTTATCTTTAAAAATAAAACCTATTCCAATTGGGATTTTTAGAGTTGGTGAAAAAGTTCCTGATGTAATTTTTCCTATTTCATTTTTATCGGAATTTAAAATGACATCTCCATTTCTTGGAATCATTCTCTCTTCAGATTTAATTCCGATAATCATATATTTACAACCGTTTTCTATATCTTCATTGATACGATTACTTCCATAAAAATTTGTCTCCGTTTTAGTAATCCAACTCAAACCAGCTTGAATAGGAGACGTGTTTTCATCAATTTCATTTCCATACAAACAATAGCCCATTTCGATTCTAAGTGAATCTCTTGCTGCAAGACCAATCGGTAGCACATTAAATTCTTTTCCTTCGTTGAATAGTGTATCCCATATTTGTTTAACATTTTTATTGTCACAATAAATTTCGTAACCTACTGCACCGGTATATCCTGTCGAACCAACAATTACTTTTTTGATGCCAGCTATATTAGTTACACAGTTCATATAATTATTTAAAGCCCCAAAGTTAAAATCAGAAATTTTATTTAAAAGTTTAGTTGAATTTGGACCTTGAATTGATAAAAGAGAGATATTGTTTGAAATATTTTTTAACTCAACATTAAATTTTTTATTTAAAAAATTTAGGTGTTCCCAGTCTTTTTGAATGTTAGATGCGTTTACTACTAATAAGAATTTATTTTCTTCTAATTTGTAAACTATCAAGTCATCAATAATTCCTCCATTTAAGTTTGCAAAGTAATTATATTGTGCCCTACCGATGAATAATTTTTTGACATCATTACTGCAACAATATTGCAAAAAATTTTCAGCATTCCCACCTTCAACTAAAAACTCACCCATGTGTGAAACATCAAAAACTCCTACACTATTTCTTACACAGTTATGTTCCTTCATTATACTTCCATAAGAAATTGGCATCTCATATCCAGCAAAATTTGTCATATTAGCCCCTAGTGATTTATGAATTTCATAAAGTTTGGTTTTCTTCATTTTAGAGTTTTTTCAAATTATAATTTGATTTTTTATTTACAACTTTGACTATCTTGACAATAAAAAACATTTTAACTGTTCATAATTCTTTATTACAATTTTGGATTTTTTCTTTTTTTTGAGTTTTAATATATGTTCTGGAATATTTATTTTTACATTTAAAGCACTCTCCACTGTGTCTAAAAATTTAATTGGATGAGCCGTTTCCAAAAAAAGACCTATTCCTTTAGGATTATTTGCCATATATTTTTTCAAACCTAAATATGCAGTTGCACCATGGGGATCCAATAAATATTTAGATTTATGGTATAGTTCTTTTATTCCCAAAATTGTTTCTTTATCAGAAAATTTGTAAGCTGATAATTCTTTTTTTAAGTTGTCAAAGTCATTATTATATATATTGAGTATTCTAACAAAATTACTTGGATCACCAACGTCCATTGCGTTTGTAATGGTTGATATGGTTTTTTGTTTTTTATATTCACCAGTTTTCATAAATTTTGGAATCGTATCATTTTCATTTGTTGATGCAACAAAATGATTAATAGGCAGACCCATTTTTTTTGCTAACATTCCAGCACAAAGATTTCCAAAATTTCCACTTGGAACAGAAACGACTAAATTGGATTTTTCCGTATTTATATCTCTATAAGCTATAAAATAATAAAGCATTTGTGGTATCCATCTTGCAATATTGATTGAATTTGCTGATGTCAACAACTTTTTATTTAAATCTTTGTCAACAAAGGTTTTTTTGACCATCTCTTGACATTTATCAAAATAACCATCTACTTCAAGTGCTGAAACATTATTTCCAAGTGTTGTAAGTTGTAATTCTTGAATTTCACTAACTTTTTCCTTAGGATAAAGAATTACCACATCGACACCATCAATTCCTAAAAACCCATTTGCAACAGCCCCTCCAGTATCTCCAGAGGTTGCTACAATTACAGTTATTTTGTGATTTAAATTTTCATTTTTGATAAAATAATCCATGCAAGCTGACATAAATTTTGCTCCAACATCCTTAAATGCCATAGTTGGGCCATGGAATAATTCTAAACTATATATGTTTTTATCAACTAAAACTGAGGGAAAATTAAAATCTAAAGTCCTCTTAATTATTTCGAATAAATTTTCTTTTGGTATTTCATTATTTATATAACCTGTTAGGACGTTATAAGCTAATGAAAAAGTATCCATTTTTTTAAAATTTTTCCAAAAATCATCACTCAGTTTTTTTACTTCAATTGGATAATAGAGACTTTTGTCGGGAGCTAATCCTGTAAATAATGCCTTTTTAAAACTTACTACATCTTTTTTATTTCCTAGACTTAAGTACATTATTAATTGATTATTTTGATCCCTTCTGTGTTAATATTGGACAAGATTAAATTATATTCAATACTTTTTTTATCAGTAATTTCTCTTATTTTATCTAAAACTAACTCTGAATTATGTTCTCCTTTACAAATTGAAAAAATTGAAGGTCCAGCACCAGATATTCCAGAACCAAGTGTATATTTTGATACACTATCTACAATTTCTCTGTAGTTGGGTATAAGCTTTAACCTTTGCGGTTCTATAATGACATCCTCAATTGTTTTAGACATTAATTCATAATTTTTAGTGTACAATGACACTATAAATCCAGCTAGATTACCCCATTGTTGAATGGCTTTTTCTAAATTTATTTTTTTATCGATTATTAATCTTGCGTCTTTAGTTTTTAATTCAATTAATGGGTGAGTTATTATTACGTATAATTCTTTTAATGATGGTAAAGGAATTATATCCAAAGGTTTTAACGAACGAACTAGTGTAAAACCACCAAAAATTACCGGTGATAAATTGTCTGCATGTTTTGCCCCACTTGCAATTTCCTCACCATACATTGCATACTTAACAAGATCTAACTTTGAAAATATATTTCCTGTTAGTTTATTAATCGCAAAAGCTGTACCTGCCGCACTGGCAGCACTACTGCCAATTCCACTCCCAGGTTTTATGTTTTTTATAATTTTAATTTTAAATCCATATTTAAAATTTAATTTTTTAATCATAGCAAATGCAACAGCTCCACAAACATTATCTTTTGGATTAGTTGGAATTGATTTTTCATTTATAATTTGAATATCTACTCCTTGTTTTTTTTTTATTTCAACAGTCATTTCATCACAAGGCTTCTCTAGACAAAACCCTAAAACATCAAATCCACAAGAGACATTAGCAACAGACGATGGAACACTTATAGTTATTTTGTTCATCTCTTTCCAATTCTAATTATATCCCCAAAAATTCCTGAAGCGGTTACTGCTGCACCGGCTCCAGCTCCTTTAATTATTAAAGGATTATCTTTATATCTCGCTGTATAAAAAAGAATAATGTTGTCACTTCCTTCTATATTAAAAAAATCATGTCCTGGATAAATTTCTTTTAAACCAACCTCAGCTTTACCTTCATTGAGTCTTGCCACGTACTTTAGAGAAGATTTATTGGACCTAGCACTTTTTAGATATGAATTAAAATGTGATCTATTCTTTTTAAGAGATTCTAAAAATAGATTGGCGTCACTTATATCATAAACCTCTTCGGGAAGAAATGAATCTATTTTAACATCACTAAGCTCAATCTCAAGGCCGCTTTCTCTTGCAAGAATTAAAATTTTCCTTGCCACATCGATTCCACTCAGATCAATTCTTGGATCTGGTTCAGTTAGTCCTTTTTTCATCGCTTCTTTGACGATTGAATGGAATGAGTCTTCTGTTTTAAAATTGTTAAAAATATAGTTTAAACTACCTGACAAAATTGCTTCAATTTTTATTATTTGGTCGCCTGACGCAATTAAATTTGTAAGTGTATCAATAACGGGTAAACCAGCTCCAACATTTGTTTCAAATAGGAAAGGGCTATTAAATTTTCGAGAAACAGTTTTAAGTGATTTATAGTTTTTAAAACTATCTGCACAGGCAATTTTATTACATGTAACAACTCCTATATTGTTTTCTAAATATCTTTTATATTCTAGTGAAACTTTTTCATCCGCGGTGTTGTCAATAAAAATACTGTTTCTAAGGTTCAGTTGTTTTACTTTTTCAAATAAGTCATTGAGGTTTGTTTTTTCAGCGTTATCTAGTTTTTTTCTCCAATTTTTTGTATCAACACTATTTACCTCAACAAGAGTTTTTTTCGAATTCGCTATTGCAATAATTTTTATCCTTAATCTTAAATAATTTTCTAAATATTTTTTTTGCTTTCGTATTTGCTCAATGAGTTTTGAACCAACATTTCCAACTCCAACAATAAATAAATTTAGTGTTTTAATATACTTTTCAAAAAATGCTTCGTGAAGAGTGTTCAAGGCTTTTTTAGTATCATTTTCGTTAATTATTATTGAAATATTTCTTTCCGATGAGCCTTGTGCTATAGCACGAATATTAACATTGTTTAGCCCTAATGAACTAAACATCTTCCCGCTTATTCCTTGGTGATCTTTCATTTTATCACCAACTATTGCAATATTTGCTAAGTTTTCTTCGAGTTTAATTGGGTCAATCTTTTTTAATTGTATTTCAGATAAAAATTCTTTTTCAATTAATTTTTTTCCTTTTCCAGCATCTTCTTTACGGAGTGCAACACAAATAGAATGCTCAGAAGAGGCTTGAGTAATCATTATGATATTTATATTATTATTAGAAATCACTTCAAAAAACCTTTTGGAATAGCCCGGAATACCAATCATTCCACTGCCTTCAATACACAAAATTGAAACTTTGTCTATGAAAGTTATCCCTTTAACTATTTGACTATTATTTTTTTTAACCGAGTTGCTAATTAAAGTTCCTTTTTTTTCTGGAAAAAAAGTATTTTTTATTTTTAATTCTATTTTCTTATCTAATAGGGGTTGAACAGTGGGGGGATAGATTACTTTTGCACCAAAATGCGACAATTCCATTGCCTCACGGTAAGAAATTTTTTTAATTGGTCTAGCCTGAGATACAATTTTGGGGTTTGCAGTGTAAACCCCGCTTACGTCTGTCCATATTTCAAGTGATTTTGCATTTAATATGTTTGCTATTATTGAGGCTGACAAATCAGATCCGCCTCTTCCTAATGTAGATAAATCTCCATTTTCATTCTTACATATAAATCCAGGTATTACATTTATATTATAAGAATTGTTATTAAAAAGCTGATTAATCTTTTTAGTTGTTTTATCCCAGTTTATTAAATGTTTTTGATTATCTCCGTTTATGTAAATTAAATTATCTCCATCAATTAATCTTGAATTTAATTTTTCATTAATAAAAATTTCATTCATTAATTTACTAGATAATATTTCACCTGTAACAATAATTTTTGAGTATAAATTTGGAGTGATTTCTCTAACTAAGGATATTCCTTCAAGAAGTTTTTCTGCCTTATTAAGTTCGTTTTTAATGAAAACGATTAATTCACCTTCATTTTTTTTTATAAAAAATTGATTAATAATATCAATATGTTTTCTTAAAATTTCATTGATTTCCGATTTAAATTCTAAATTACCTTCTTTAGCCTTGTTCATACAAGTACTAAGCAAATTTGTCACACCCGAAATAGCAGACACTACCACTACACATTTATTTTCATTTTTAACAATATCAATTATATTGTTAATACAAAATTGATTTGCAATTGAAGTACCACCAAATTTTAAAATTTTCATTAAATAGGTTAATTAAGATTTATATTCTATTTATGATTAAAAACAAAATCATATATCTAAAATATGTCAAATAAGATTTGAATGAATTAGATATTAGATTGCAAAAGTACTTTAATTGTTTTGTTTTTAAAAAAAAAGAATTATCTGCCTATATTTAAAGATAATTTGGAGTTTTTGTTATCTACATCAACCTTAATTATGTCATTTTCTTTAATTGAGTCTGTGACAATTTCTTGTGCAATAAGATCTTCTAAATATTTTTGAATAGCTCTATTTAGGGGTCTAGCTCCATATTTTTTGTCATATCCTTTTTCGACAAGAAATTCCTTCGCTTTTCTTGAAATATTGATTTCAAAACCAAGTTTCTTTATTCTTTTAACAACTTTTTTAAGTTCGATATCAATTATTTTTAACATATGTTTTTTGTCAAGGCTATTAAAAATTACTATATCATCTATACGATTTAAAAACTCCGGAGAAAAGGTTTTTTTAAGAGCATTTTTGATTACACTTTTTTCATATTCTTCTGTTTGTGCCTTTTTAGAAGAAGTTTCAAAACCTACACCAATACCAAAATCTTTAATCTGTCTTGCTCCTATATTGGAAGTCATAATTATTATTGTATTCTGAAAATTAACTTTTCTTCCTAAACTGTCGGTTAAATAGCCATCATCTAAAACTTGAAGAAGCATATTGAAAACATCAGGGTGAGCTTTTTCTACTTCATCAAGTAATATCACAGAATAGGGTTTCAATCTTACTTTTTCGCTAAGTTGTCCACCCTCTTCATAGCCAACGTAACCGGGAGGGGCTCCAATTAGTCTTGATATAGCAAATTTTTCCATATATTCACTCATATCTATCCTAATTAAATTTTCTTCTGAATCAAATATTTCTCTTGCTAATATTTTGGCTAATTGAGTCTTGCCAACTCCAGTTTGGCCCAAAAAAATAAAAGAACCTATAGGTTTTGAAGGATCTTTTAAACCCGCCCTATTCCTTTGAATTGCTTTAACAACCTTTTCTACTGCGGGTTCTTGACCTATTAAGTTAGAATTAATTGTGTCACACATTCCTGAGAGTTTACTTTTCTCAGAAGAAAGTATTTTGGTAACAGGAATACCGGTCATCATTGAAACAACTTCAGATATATGCCCTTCAGTGACCTCTATTCTATTTAATTTTGATTCTTCTTCCCATTTTTCTTGAGCATGAATCAAATTTCTTTCGACTCTTTTTTCATCATCACGAAGTTTAGCGGCTTCTTCATACTTTTGTTTTTTTACAACACTGTTCTTATTGTTTCTTACAATCTCGAGTTGTTCTTCTAAATCTATAACTTCTTTAGGAACCTTCATATTTTTAATATGTACTCTAGAACCAGCCTCATCCAATGCATCAATTGCTTTATCGGGTAAATATCGATCTGTTACATATCTGTTTGTTAATTCAACACACGCATCGATTGCAGATTTTGTGTAGGTAACATTGTGATGATTTTCGTATTTTTCCTTTACATTATTAAGAATTTCGATTGTTTCTTTTTCAGAAGTTTGTTCGATAATTACTTTTTGAAATCGTCTTTCTAGGGCACCATCTTTTTCAATATTTTGCCTGTATTCATCTAATGTTGTAGCACCAATGCATTGTATTTCTCCTCTTGCTAAAGCCGGTTTAAACATATTTGACGCATCTAGGCTACCTGTAGCACCCCCAGCTCCTACAATTGTATGTATTTCATCAATGAACAAAATAATGTCGTCATTTTTCTCTAGTTCATTAACAACGGCTTTCATCCTCTCTTCAAATTGACCTCTATATTTAGTACCAGCTACAAGACTTGCAAGATCTAAAGTTATTATTCTTTTACCATAAAGAACCCTAGATACCCTTTTTTGAATTATTCTTAGGGCTAAACCTTCGGCTATGGCTGATTTACCAACTCCAGGTTCGCCTATCAGCAATGGATTATTTTTCTTTCTCCTGCTCAAAATTTGAGAAACTCTTTCAATTTCCTTTTCTCGACCCACAACTGGATCCAATTTATCCATTACAGCGAGACCAGTTATATCTTTTCCGAAATTGTCAAGCACTGGGGTTTTAGATTTTCTTGATTTACTAGATTCAGATGTAGGGACAAAAGGATTTTGCTTTTCACCACTTTCAGAATCATCTTTTTCTTCTGGAAAAGAAGAATCAGATATTTCTAAGTATTCTGAGTCATTTGTTAATAATATTTTAAACTGCTCTTTTACTAAGTCATAATTAATATTGAACTTACTTAAGAGCTTTGTGGTTGGATCATTTTCGTTTCTCAAAATACAAAGTAAAAGATGTGCGGTATCTATTAGGTTACTTTGAAATAATTTTGCTTCCAAGAAAGTTGTTTTAAGAGCTCTTTCAGCTTGTCTTGTTAAATGAAGGTTTCTTTTAGTGTTTTCAACTCTTTCGTTATTTAATAAGGCTGGGTTTAAAATTTCTACTTTTTTTCTAAGATTGTCTAAGTCGATATCTATAGCATTAAGAATTGTGATTGCTTTACCACCTCCATCGCGTAACATTCCAAGAACTAAATGTTCAGTCCCTATATGATCATGACCTAACCTCAAAGCCTCTTCCTTACTGAAAGAAATAACATCTTTTACTCTTGGAGAAAAATTATCATCCATAAATAAATATTTTAAGAATTATTTCCAAAGATTGTACCATAGTTAATTATTTGGCTAATAGACAAAAAAAAAAATTAAAATCAAAGAAGAAATAACTCATTTAGAAAATGATTTTTCAAAAAAAAAATGTTAATAAATAGATAAGAAATAATTTTCTCAATCCCAATAAACACTATATAAATAGATAAATTTGTTTATTAAATTGTTTTAAAAAATGACTGAAGGAGAAAAACTTATACCTATCAACATTGTTAAGGAAATGGAGTCTTCATATATCGATTACTCTATGTCTGTCATTGTGTCACGTGCTTTACCAGATGTGCGTGACGGCTTGAAACCTGTCCACAGAAGAGTTTTGTATGGCATGCATGAAATGGGTATAAGAGCGTCTTCATCATATAGAAAGTCTGCTCGAATAGTTGGTGAAGTTCTAGGAAAATATCACCCTCACGGAGACTCTTCAGTCTATGATACAATGGTTAGAATGGCTCAAGAGTGGAGTTTAAGATACATGCTTGTTGACGGTCAGGGTAATTACGGATCAATTGACGGTGACAGCCCCGCTGCTATGAGATATACAGAAGCTAGAATGCAAAAAATTTCTGAAGATTTGTTAGCTGATATTGATAAAAATACTGTTGATAAACAACTAAATTTCGATGACACTCTAGAAGAACCAGTAGTTTTACCAACTAAAATACCCAACCTTTTAATAAATGGAGGTTCAGGAATTGCTGTTGGAATGGCAACCAATATGCCTCCTCATAACCTGGTGGAGGTGGTAGATGGAATAGTTAAATTTATTAATAACGTATTTATTGAAAAGATTGGTTTATCAGAAAAAGTTTCAATAACAGATGAAGAGGCAATAGAATCCCTAAATAACGAGTTTTCAGAAGAAGATCTCGATTACAACCCAACTAGTATTGAAATATCTAACAGAAAAGAAAAACTACTCGTTGAAAAGCAATTAAGAAGCGATATCGACGAGTTAATTAAACATGTTAAAGCCCCAGATTTTCCAACAGGAGGTGTTATTTATGGTTATGAGGGGGTTAAAGAAGCTTTCCACACAGGAAGAGGAAGAGTAGTAATTAGAGGTAAAGCTACAATTGAAGAAATTGATTCTAGAGAATGCATTGTAGTTACTGAGATTCCTTATCAAGTCAATAAAGCTGAAATGATTAAGAAAACAGCTGAATTGGTAAATGAAAAGAAAATTGAAGGTATATCAAATATAAGAGATGAATCTGACAGAAAAGGGCTTAGAATAGTTTATATTTTAAAACGAGACGCTATACCAAATATAGTTTTAAATAAGTTATATAAATTTACACCACTCCAATCATCCTTTAGCGTTAATAATATTGCATTGGTTAATGGTAGACCAAGACTATTAAACTTAAAAGAATTAATACACTACTTTGTTGAACACAGACATGAAGTTGTAGTCAAAAGAACAGAATTCGAATTAAAAAAGGCTGAAGATAGAGCTCATATATTAGAGGGATTGATAATTGCATCGGACAATATCGATGAGGTTATTAACATAATAAGAAAATCAAAAACTCCTGATGAAGCAAGAGAAAATCTGTCTTCAAAATACGAACTTACTGAAATTCAGTCTAAAGCTATTGTAGAGATGAGGCTTAGACAACTTACCGGTCTTGAGCAAAGCAAGTTAAGAAAGGAGTTTGACGAACTTAAAAAAACAATTTTAGATTTAAAAGATATTTTAAGTAATAAGGACCGTAGAATGGAAATTATTAAAACAGAGCTATTAGAGGTAAAAGAAAAATATGGCGACGAAAGACGATCTGAAATTCAGTATGCTGGTGGTAATTTCAGTGAAGAAGATATGATTCCAGATGATAAAGTTGTTGTAACAATATCTCATGCTGGGTATATTAAAAGAACGCCATTGATAGAATATAAAATACAAAATAGGGGTGGTGTAGGTCAAAAAGGTTCTACAACTAGAAATGAAGATTTTTTAGAACATATGTTTGTAGGTACAAATCATCAATACATGTTATTTTTTACGCAAAAAGGGAGATGCTTTTGGATGAGAATTTTTGAAATACCCGAAGGCTCAAAAACTTCTAAAGGAAGAGCCATTCAAAATTTAATTAATATTGAACAAGACGATAAAGTAAAAGCATTTATCAATACACAAGATTTAAAAGATACTGAGTATGTAAATAGTCATTATGTTGTAATGGCGACTAAAAAGGGACAAATAAAGAAGACATCTTTAGAAAAATACTCTCGACCAAGAATTAACGGAATCAACGCTATTACAATTAAAGAAAACGATGAGCTATTAGAAGCTAAATTAACTAACGGTAATAGTGAAATATTAATGGCAGTTAAGTCAGGTAAGGCTATTAGGTTTGAAGAGAGTAA
>CEVS01034852.1_pt1 | contig 13035 bp, 11 predicted proteins | sample 361571 | NCBI WGS metagenome assembly CEVS01 (sample SAMEA2623850, study PRJEB7988) | marine metagenome | isolation source: saline water (ENVO:00002010), including | reverse complement strand
TTATTTAAAATAGCTAAAGTTTTCATTTGGTTTAATTTTTAATAATGTTTCATATATCATTCGTATAACATTTTCAACATCATCTTTGTGAACCATTTCAACAGTAGTATGCATATATCTTAACGGTAGTGATATCAATGCTGATGCTACGCCTCCATTACTGTAAGCAAAAGCATCAGTGTCAGTCCCTGTTGCTCTTGAAAGTGCAGCTCTTTGAAAAGGTATTTTTTTTGTTTCAGCAGTCGAAACTATCAAATCACGAAGATTTTGTTGAACTGCTGGAGCATAAGCTATTACTGGCCCTTCTCCCATTTTACAAAACCCTTGTTTCTTTTTATTTATCATTGGAGTTGTGGTATCATGAGTTACATCAGTCACAATAGCAACGTTAGGTTTTATTGTTTGTGTAATCATTTGTGCTCCTCGTAATCCGATTTCTTCTTGGACTGAATTTGTAATGTATAAACCAAAGGGTAAAGATTTTTTATTCTCATATAATAAACGTGCAACTTCAGCAATCATAAACCCTCCCATCCTGTTATCAAGAGCACGACAAACAAAATTGTTTTTATTTAAAATATGAAATTCATCAGGGTAGGTAATTACACATCCCACATGAACACCTAATTTTATGACCTCTTTTTTAGATTTACAACCCACATCAATAAAAATATTATCAGGTTTAGGAGATTGTTCTTTAGCTAATGTACGTGTATGAATTGCTGGCCATCCAAAAACTCCTTTAACTATGCCATTCTTAGTATGAATATTGACTACTTTACTTGGAGCAATCTGATGATCACTACCACCATTTCGAATAACATAAATTAACCCGTCATCAGAAATATAGTTTACATACCACGATATTTCATCTGCATGTCCTTCTATAACAACTTTATAATCTGCATCAGGGTTTATTACTCCAACTGCAGTGCCATAAGTGTCGGTAATAAATGAATCAACATAGGGTTCAAGGTATTTCATCCAAATCTTTTGCCCTTCCCACTCATATCCAGTAGGAGCAGCATTGTTTAAGTAATTCTCAAGAAACTTTATTGATTTTTTATTTAGGATATTCTTTTTTGACATGAATTTTTTTTTAAAAATAATAAATATACTCGATTTTAAGTCACCATAATATATAATTTTTAACTTTGAAAATTCTTAGTTAATTATGATTCGTTTTTCTATTGTATCTCTTTTTATGATCTTTTTTTCTTGGTCGCAAGGTCAAGAAATAGCTAATGACTCTATACCTAAATCTTATTTAATTATTGGAGATACAATTGCAAATAGTTCAATTAGTCTTTCTGAAGTTATTATTCTTCCTAAAGTAAAATTTAATAATTCAGATGAAAGAAGGCGTTATTTAGTTTTACAACGAAAAACCCTTAAAGTATATCCTTATGCTAAATTAGCAGCTGAGAGACTGACTATACTTAATCAAAGAATGATTAATTTAAAAAGTAATCGTAAACGTAAGAAGTATGCCAGACTAGTACAGAAGTTTGTAGAAGATGAGTTTGCTGAAAAGTTAAAAAAGTTCACAGTAACTGAAGGACAAATATTAATAAAATTAATTCATAGACAGACTGGTGAAATTGCCTTTGACTTAATAAAGGATTTAAGAAGTGGTTGGCGAGCATTTTGGTATCAGAATACTGCAAAATTATTTAATATGTCTTTAAAAACCCCTTTTTTACCTTTTGAAATAGAGGAAGACTATTTGATAGAAGATATATTACAGAGACAATTTCAAAATGGAAATTTGGAGTTCCAAAGGGGATATGAATCTTTTGATCTTTATGAACTTTCAAAAAAATGGAAAAAATAATCATTCATTGATTTTAAATACTAAAATCATTCTTTGAGAAAAATTTTCATTGAATTTAGACATATTATAACAACCATAAGTGTTGATAAGAGATAAATTTACTCTTTCTAGCATAAGCTTAAAATCTGATATTTTATAGGCACGTACTTTTTCTTCGAAGTTATAATAGTTTTTATTATCAATAATTTGAATTTTTTTTACTATGTGTCTACCATCAAAGCACCGATTTACATTGAAAATAACATCATCATGATTAATACTTTCATTTGAGACTAAAGATTCAATAATTACTTTTGAATTCATGAAGTCAATTACACCAATTCCATTTTTATTTAAGCTATTCTTTATGGACTCAATAACCTTGATATCTTCTTCAATATCATCAAAATAGCCAAAACTTGTAAATAAATTTAAAACTGCATCGAATTTCCCATTAATAGGTTCTCTCATATCATGTTTAAAAAATTTCAGCTTATTATTTGAAAATTTTTTTGCAAAATCTATATTTTTATTTGATAGATCGACTCCTGTAACATCATATCCTAATTCATTTAAAAATATAGAATGTCTTCCCTTACCACAAGCTAAATCTAAAACCGATTGATTATTTTTTAAACCAATTTCTTTTACGAGCTTTTTAATAAATTTTTTAGCTTCAGAGTTGTCCCTTTTTTTATAAAGTATGTGATAATATTTTGTGTCAAACCAGGATTTATACCATGTTTTACTATTACTCATGAAAATTTATACTAATAGCAGTAAAAATACTGTATTTTTGAATCCTATTTTAATAGATATGGAAGATAATTTTAAAATGGTTGCTAAGACTCTGTTTGGTTTTGAGAATCTTTTAGAAAAAGAATTGATAAATCTAGGTGCACAAAAAATTAAAAAGGGAATTAGAAATGTTAGTTTTGAGGGTGATAAGGGTTTTATGTACAAGTGTAATATTGGTCTAAGAACAGCAATTAAAATACTTAAGCCAATTGATAAATTCAAAATAAAGGATGAAAAAGAACTTTACGATAAAATTAAAGAAATTAGCTGGGAAAATTATCTTGACGTTACTGGCAGTTTAGCAGTTGGTTCAACTTTAAGCGGAGGTCTTTTTACACACTCACAATACATTTCATTAAAGACAAAAGATGCAATTGTTGATCGATTTAGAGATAAATTTGGATCTCGCCCTAACGTAGATCTAAGGCATCCTAATTTGAAAATTAATATTCATATTGATAGGAATTTATGTACAGTTTCGCTAGATAGTTCAGGAGAATCCTTACACAAAAGAGGATATAAATCATCAACAAATATAGCTCCAATTAATGAGGTTTTAGCTGCAGGTCTTGTAATGATGTCTGGATGGTCAGGCGAATCAAATTTTATGGATCCAATGTGTGGTTCTGGAACTATTTTAATCGAAGCTGCTATGATTGCTTGCAATATTCCTCCAAATTTGATGCGTAATGAATTTGGATTTGAAAAATGGAAAGATTGGGATGTTGATCTTTATGAGAAAATTGAAGATTCTTTACTATCGAAGACTAAAGATTTTCATTACAAAATATCAGGCTTTGATAAATCCCCAAGTGCTGTCAAAAAGGCAATTGAAAATATAAAAAATGCTAACCTTGAAGAATTTATAAAAATTAAACATGAAGATTTTTTTAAAACTCAAAAAGGAGTTGATAATGAATTAATGATTGTTTTTAATCCTCCTTATGGAGAAAGACTAGATTTAGATTTTAAAAGTTTTTATAAGGATATAGGTAATACTTTTAAACATAAATATTCAGGAAGTACAGCTTGGTTTATAACATCAAATTTAGAGGCTTTAAAACACGTTGGGCTAAGACCATCAAGGAAAATAAAGTTATTTAACGCAAAGTTGGAATCTAGATTTGTAAAATATGATATATACCAAGGAACAAGAAAGATTCACAAGCAAAAAAAATAGTTTACTTTATCTTTGAAAACTTAAAAAAGGTCTTACTTTTGCAAAGTTGAACATAAATGACTAATGCTAACAACTTACGAAAAAGAAGAAAGAAAAGAGGGTAAACAGCTTTACCATTACCAAAAAGGAGCAATCCAAAAAATATTTCAATGTTTTGAATCTGCGGTAGATGATTATCATTTGTTATACCAATTACCAACTGGTGGTGGTAAAACAGTAATATTTTCTGAAATTGTTAGTCAATATTTAAAGACACAAAACAAAAAAGTCTTAGTAATGACTCATCGTATAGAGCTATGTAAGCAAACCTCGAATGTGCTAAGTGAATTTGGAGTTCGAAACAAAGTAGTCGATAGTAAGGCAAAGCTTGATGATCAAAAAGAATATGATTGCTTTGTTGCTATGGTTGAAACCTTGAATAACAGACTTAAGGATGATAAACTGGATATCTCTGATATTGGCCTTGTAATTATTGATGAAGCACATTATAATTCCTTTACTAAACTATTTAAGTTTTTTGAAAAATCTTTTATATTAGGAGTTACTGCTACACCTTTAAGCTCTAACATTGAACTGCCCATGACTGACAATTATAATGAATTGATTGTGGGAGAAAGTATAGAATCACTCATTGAAAATAATTTTTTAGCAAAAGCAAACATGTTCTCTTACAATGTTGGTTTGACTTCGTTGGTAGTAGGCGCAAATGGTGATTACACAGTAAAATCATCAGAAGATTTATACACAAATAATGAAATGTTATCTAAATTAATGGATGCCTACAATGAACGCTGCATGAATAAAAAAACTTTAATTTTTAATAATGGTATTAACACATCATTGTTTGTTTATGATTTATTTAAGCGTGCTGGATTACCGATTGCACACCTGGATAACACTACAACTAAAAAAGAGCGTTCAAGTATCCTAAAATGGTTTAAGGAAACGCCTAATGCTATTTTAACATCTGTTAGTATTTTGACAACAGGGTTTGATGAGCCCAGTGTTGAAGCAATAATATTAAATAGAGCAACAAAATCTCTTACTCTTTATTATCAAATGATTGGTAGGGGATCACGTATTTTTAAAAATAAAAATTCATTTGATGTAGTTGATCTTGGAAATAATTTTCATCGTTTTGGACCATGGGGAAGTACAAACCTAGATTGGCATAGAATCTTCAAATACCCAAGTCATTATTTAGATGGTATATTAAGTGATGAAGAATTAGAAAGTAATTTTATTTACGAAATGCCTGAAGAAATAAAAAAATCATTTTCAAATTCAGAAAATGTTTATTTTGATATTAATAAAACTTACATATCGTCAATACGTAGTGGTGAGTCATCAAAAGTTGTCTTAAAGCGATCAATTGAACAGCATGCAAAGATTTGTATCGAAAATAGTGAAGATATTTATGACGCTTTAAGTTTAATGAAGCTCTTGAATGAAGATATTGATTTTCGAATACATCGTTATTCTAAGTGTATAAGTAAAAGTACTCACAATTTTTTACAATGGTTAGTTGACGATTACAAGAAAAAACTCAGATCATATTTAAGGTTAAATTTTGATCGTGTTAAATCTGAACAGAATATTTGATGTTCATTCATATAATTTTATATATTTTTTTTAATATGCAGTCGATAAATTCAATTTTTGAATTCAATTCTAATTGTGATATAGATAATTGGCAAATAATCAATGATGTGGTTATGGGAGGAAGATCTACAGCGTCTCTGTTTGTAGATGAGAATCAAAATGGAGTTTTTGAAGGATATATTTCTACTGAAAATAATGGTGGATTTTCATCAATTCAATTAAACACTGGAAAAATTGAAATAGGTTCTTTCAAGAATATTGAACTTAATATTAAGGGTGACGGCAGTGTTTATCAAATTCGATTGAAAAATTCAAATAAAGTTGCTCACAGTTATACTTATAATTTCAAGACTAACGGAAATTGGGAAAAAATTTTAATCCCTTTGGTTGAAATGGAACCTAGCTTTAGGGGGTATTCATTAAATTTACCAAATTTTAATCATTCCACTATTGAACGTATTGGAGTACTAAAGAGTTCAAAAATTAATACCAAATTTAAATTTTTAATAAAGAGCTTAAAATTGGTTAATTAATTTTTCATTGGACATCATATTTTTTTTTAATTAAATTATTCATTTACAGTTATTTATAATGATTTTTTATCAAATGACTCTGTACTGTTTATCTAAAAGAAATCTTCAATAAACATATCATTTATATAATTTTGAGTAATGCTTATTAATATTAAATTTTTAAATGAATCATTTAAACAAGTTTAGTAAAGTCATCACGCAGGATTCTACACAACCTGCTGCACAAGCAATGCTTCATGCTATTGGATTAACAAAAGAAGATTTTAAAAAGCCGTTAGTTGGTATAGCAAGTACTGGATATGAGGGAAATCCTTGTAATATGCACCTGAACGATTTAGCAAAGAAAGTAAAGACTGGTACACAAAATAAAGATATTATTGGATTAATTTTTAATACTATTGGAGTTAGTGATGGGATATCTATGGGCACTCCAGGTATGCGATTTTCATTGCCATCTAGAGATGTTATTGCAGATTCTATGGAAACAGTTGTACAAGCTATGAGTTATGATGGAATGGTAACTGTTGTTGGTTGTGATAAAAATATGCCAGGAGCATTAATGGCTATGATTAGAGTTAATAAACCCAGTATATTAGTTTATGGGGGGACAATTGATTCAGGTTGTCATAATGGCAAGAAGCTAGACATTGTCTCAGCATTTGAGGCTTGGGGTAGTAAAGTTGCGGGAACAATGTCTGAAAATGAATTTCAGAACATTGTTGAAAAGGCTTGCCCTGGTGCAGGAGCATGTGGTGGTATGTATACAGCAAATACAATGGCATCAGCAATAGAGGCATTAGGAATGTCTCTTCCATATAATTCTTCAAACCCTGCAACTGGAAAAGAAAAACAAGAAGAATCTATCCAAGCAGGTGAAGCAATGCGAATATTATTGGAAAGAGATATTAAGCCATCAGATATTATAACTAAACAATCTCTAGAAAATGCTATAAGACTAGTAACTGTTCTTGGGGGATCAACTAATGCAGTACTTCACTTTTTAGCTATAGCGAGGGCTGCTAAAGTTGAGTTTACTCTTAAAGATTTTCAGAGAATTAGTGACGAAACTCCTTTTCTTGCAGATTTAAAACCAAGTGGCAAGTATCTAATGGAAGATGTTCACAGAGTTGGTGGTATTCCAGCAGTTTTGAAATATTTATTGAATCATGGTTTGCTCCATGGAGATTGCTTAACTGTGACAGGAAAAACACTTGCTGAAAATCTTAATGGAATTGATGATTTAGAGGATGGACAAAATGTAATTAAACCAATAGAAAAACCAATCAAAAAAACTGGTCATTTAAGAATGTTGTATGGGAATCTAGCTCCTCAAGGTAGTGTTGCTAAAATTACCGGGAAAGAAGGTTTGAAATTTACAGGAAATGCTAAGGTTTTTAATGGTGAATTCGAAACAAATAAAGGTATTAGTAGAGGAGATGTTAAAAAAGGAGATGTTGTAGTTATTAGGTACGAAGGACCAAAAGGAGGACCTGGTATGCCAGAAATGTTAAAACCTACAGCTGCAATCATGGGCGCAGGTTTAGGTAAAGACGTTGCACTAATAACTGATGGTAGGTTCTCTGGTGGTACTCACGGGTTTGTTGTCGGACATATAACACCTGAAGCTCAAGAGGGAGGTGCAATAGCATTAGTTGAGAATGGAGATACAATAACAATTGACGCTGAAAATAACTCAATTGAACTTGAAATTTCGGATAGTGAATTAGCTGAACGAAAATTAAAATGGAAAGCTCCCAAATTAAAAGTTTCAAGTGGTGTGCTTTATAAGTATGCGAAGTTAGTTTCATCAGCATCTAAAGGGTGTGTAACTGATGAAATTTGATATAATTATTAATTATGCAAATTAAGACCAAAATAAAACCAAAATATTTAGATATGCCAGAAGAAAAAATCTCTGGTGCAGAAGCTGTAGTAAGATCACTTATTGCAGAAGGCGTTAAAATAATTTATGGATATCCAGGTGGAGCTATTATGCCAGTTTATGATGAGTTTTATAAATATCATGAAGAAATAAATCACGTTTTAACACGTCATGAACAAGGAGCTACACATGCTGCTCAAGGATTTGCCAGAATTTCAGGCCAAGTTGGTGTTGCAATTGCTACTTCAGGACCTGGAGCAACAAATCTAATAACTGGAATTGCAGATGCACAAATTGATTCAACTCCAATGGTTTGTATTACAGGACAGGTACCATCACATTTACTAGGAAGCGATGCTTTCCAAGAAACGGATATTGTTGGAATATCAACACCAGTAACTAAGTGGAACCATCAAATTACAACTGCAGATGAAATTCCGGAAGTTATTGCTAAAGCCTTTTATATAGCAAAAAGTGGACGACCAGGACCAGTTTTGATCGACATTACCAAAGATGCTCAATTCGAAACTTTAAATTTTAAATACACAAAGTGTAAAGGTATAAGAAGTTACAGTCCTGTTCCTGAGGTAAATAATAGTGCTCTAGAATCTGCCGCAAAATTAATAAACTCAGCAAAAAAACCATTAATTGTCTGGGGACAAGGAGTTATTTTAGGTAATGCGGAAAATGAATTTAAAAATTTTATTGAAAAATCTGGAGTTCCGTCTGCATGGACCATTATGGGTGTTTCAGCATTATCAACTGACCATCCACTAAATGTGGGTATGGTTGGTATGCATGGAAATTATGGTCCTAATATTTTAACAAATCAATGTGATGTATTAATAGCAATTGGAATGCGCTTTGATGATAGGGTTACTGGTAAGCTTTCTGAATATGCAAAACAGGCAAAGGTTATTCACTTTGAAATTGATCCAGCTGAAATAAATAAAAATGTTATTGCTGATGTAGCTGTTCTAGGAGATTCCAAGGAGACATTATCGAAAATACTACCCCTTATAAAGAAAAACGAGCACAGAAAATGGAGAGATAAATTTACACAACTTTCTAAAATTGAATTTGAAAAAGTTATTGAAAAAGATTTATACCCAACTAAAGCTGGATTAACAATGGGTGAAGTTTTAAAGGAAATAAATAATCAGAGTAATGGAAAAGCTGCAATTGTTTCTGATGTAGGTCAACACCAGATGATAGCATGTAGATACGCTAAATTCACTAAATCTAGGGGTAATATAACTTCTGGGGGGCTTGGCACCATGGGTTTTGCTTTACCGGCTGCTATTGGAGCAAAAATGGCTAGCCCAAGTCGAGAAGTAGTAGCTGTGATTGGAGATGGAGGTTATCAAATGACAATCCAAGAATTAGGAACTATTTTTCAAACAAAATCAGCTGTAAAAATTGTCGTATTGAATAATGATTTTTTAGGAATGGTAAGACAATGGCAGCAGTTATTTTTTGATAAACGTTATGCTTCAACTGTTATGACAAATCCAGATTTTGTAACAATAGCAAAAGGGTATCATATAGACGCTAAACGAGTTACAAAGCGATCTGAATTAGCCGGAGCAATTGAAGAAATGATGAATTCTAAGGATGCATATTTTTTGGAAGTATGTGTTGAAAAAGAAGATAATGTATTTCCTATGATACCATCTGGAGCGTCAGTATCGGAAATTAGACTTGAATAATAAATTAAAATGACTAATAAGTTAAAACAGTACACAATTTCGGTTTATACTGAAAACAATATTGGTTTATTAAACCGTATTTCTGCAATATTTCAACGAAGACATATAAATATTGAAAGTATGAATATTTCTGAATCTGAAATTGAAGGTGTATCTAGATTCACAATTTTGGTAAATATGTCTGAGATTAATGTCAAAAAAATTATAGGTCAAATCGAAAAGCAAATAGAAGTGATCAAGGCATTTTATCATACTGACGAAGAGACTATCTATCTAGAGTCTTGCATGTTCAAAATAAAATCAGATTTATTGTTTGAAGAGAGACAAATTCAAAATATCATCAAGGAAAGTGATTCCAGAATTATCACAGTCAATAGAGAGTTTTTTGTTCTTGAAAAATCGGGTAGAAGACATGAAATTGAGATGTTACATCGTGAGCTTAAGGCTTTTGGTGTTATGCAATTTGTTCGATCTGGTAGAATTGCTGTCACAAAAGACGAAATGAAAATATCTAAAATATTAAACGCCTTTAAAAATTAAATATAATAAAATGACAAATTACTTCAATACACTATCGCTAGGGAATAAACTAGACCAGTTATCTAAATGTCGATTTATGGATATTTCAGAATTTCGGGACGGTGTAAATGCGTTAAGAAATAAGAAAATAGTAATTGTAGGATGTGGTGCTCAAGGTTTAAATCAGGGCCTTAACATGAGAGATTCTGGATTAGATATTTCTTATGCATTAAGAGAAAAAGCTATAAGTGAACAAAGACAGTCTTTTAAGAATGCTACTGAGAATAAATTCAATGTTGGTATTTATCAAAATCTAATTCCTACTGCAGATGTTGTTCTAAATCTTACTCCAGATAAGCAACATTCTAATGTTATCGATACTGTTATGCCTTTGATGAAAAAAGGAGCAACACTTTCATATTCACATGGATTTAATATTGTCGAGGAAGGAAAGCAGATTCGTAAAGACCTAACGGTAATTATGGTAGCGCCAAAATGTCCAGGAAGTGAAGTCCGTGAAGAATATAAAAGAGGATTTGGGGTGCCAACCCTTATTGCAGTTCATCCCGAAAATGACCCTGAAGGAAAAGGTTGGGCACAGGCCAAAGCCTATGCAGTAGCCACTGGTGGTCATAAAGCTGGTGTTTTGGAATCATCCTTTGTTGCAGAAGTTAAAAGTGATTTGATGGGAGAGCAAACTATTCTTTGTGGTGTGCTTCAAACCGCCTCAATTTTGTCTTTTGATAAGATGTTAGAGGAAGGGATAGAGCCTTCTTACGCTTCTAAATTGATTCAATACGGATGGGAAACTATCACTGAAGCGCTTAAACATGGCGGTATTACAAATATGATGGATCGTTTATCTAATCCATCAAAAATTAAGGCTTTTGAGCTTTCAGAAGAACTTAAAAATATCATGAAACCTTTGTTTGAAAAGCATATGGATGATATTATGTCTGGACATTTTTCAAAAACAATGATGGAAGATTGGTCGAATGACGATATAAACCTATTAACATGGAGAGCTGCTACAGGAGAAACTGCTTTCGAAAAAACAGCACCAACTTCTGACACTATTTCAGAGCAAGAATATTTTGATCATGGAGTCTTGATGGTTGCATTTGTAAGAGCAGGAGTAGAGCTCGCATTTGAAACTATGGTGGCTTCAGGAATAAAAGAAGAATCAGCTTATTATGAATCCTTACATGAATTGCCTTTAATAGCAAATACAGTTGCAAGAAAAAAATTATTTGAAATGAATCGTATCATTTCTGATACTGCTGAATATGGATGTTATTTATTCGATCATGCATGTAAGCCACTCTTGGTTGATTTTATGAAAACCGTGAAAACAGACGTAATTGGAACTGCTTATTCATTTGAATCTAATACTGTAGATAATGCATCCTTAATTACTGTAAATCAATTAATTAGAAACCATTCAATTGAATATGTTGGTCGAACTTTGCGTCAAGCCATGACAGAAATGAAAGTTATAAAATCTGAAGCTTAACAAGAAATGAAAAATCTTCAAACGACATATTTTCCAACTGTAGAGGACATAAAGGCTGCAGCTGAAAAATTAAATGGCATTGCAGCTATCACACCTTTAGAAGAACATCCTCGTTTTTCTCAAGAGTATGAATGTGAAATGTTGTTCAAAAGAGAGGATTTGCAACAGGTTCGGTCTTATAAAATTCGAGGAGCTTACAACAAAATATCATCTTTGAGTAATGAAGAAACCAAAGACGGTATTATTTGTGCTAGTGCTGGAAATCATGCTCAAGGAGTAGCCTTATCGTGTAGACTATTAAAAATAAAGGGGAAAATTTTTATGCCTGCGCCGACGCCAAATCAGAAAGTAGAGCAGGTTAAAATGTTTGGTCAAGAATATGTTGAAGTTGTATTGGTTGGTGATACATTTGATGATTCTTACCACATGGCCATAAAAGAAAGTGAACAACTTGGAAAACCATTGGTTCATCCATTTAATGATCCTAAAGTTATTGAGGGACAGGGAACTGTGGGTTTAGAAATTGTTCAGCAAGCAGAATCTCCAATAGATTATATTTTTATTCCTGTTGGTGGTGGTGGTTTAGCTTCTGGTTTGTCATCTATAGTGAAAGCATTATCACCAAATACAAAAATCATCGGAGTAGAGCCCGCTGGAGCGCCATCTATGTCAAAATCCATAAATAAAGGTGAAGTCGTGCAGTTAGACGAAATTGAAAAATTTGTCGATGGTGCATCCGTTCAACGTGTTGGAGATTTAACATTCAGTATTTGTCAAAAAAATCTAGATGTGATGACCACCGTTCATGAAGGTAAAATATGCCAAACCATCTTGGAGATGTACAATAAAGATGCTATTGTTGCTGAACCGGCAGGGGTAATGAGTATAGCAGCATTGGATGAGTTCAAAGATGAAATTAAAGGAAAAACAGTGGTTTGTTTGGTTAGTGGTAGTAATAATGACATCACGCGTACAGCAGAAATAAAGGAGCGCGCATTGTTATATGCAAATTTGAAACACTATTTTATTATAAAATTTCCGCAGCGACCAGGAGCATTACGAGAATTTGTCGTCGATATGCTCGGTCCGCAAGACGACATTACACATTTTGAGTATACTAAAAAAGTAAATCGTGAAAATGATGTAGCTGTCGTAGGTGTTCAACTAAAAACTCAAGAAGATCTTCAGCCGTTAATTTCAAAGTTAAAAGACCACAATTTTTTTGGTGATTATCTTAACAATAAGCCAGAATTGTTTCAGTTTTTAGTTTGATTTCATTTAATTTTACTTCATACAAAAGTAAATACAATTTGAACTATAATTTATATTATGTAAAATAGAATTTATGGTTAAATAAATATTATGATATATTTGTAATATGGTTTCAATAATAACTGCCCTATTTAGAATAATCGGATTTTTGGAAGGATTATCTTATTTACTACTAATATTGATTGCAGTTCCTGTTAAATACATATTTAATACA
>CEVS01078717.1_pt1 | contig 13044 bp, 14 predicted proteins | sample 361571 | NCBI WGS metagenome assembly CEVS01 (sample SAMEA2623850, study PRJEB7988) | marine metagenome | isolation source: saline water (ENVO:00002010), including | reverse complement strand
TAACTGACAATTAAACTTAAACCTTATAATATCAAATATATCTTTTGCCTTTTCCGGTAACCCGTCTTTAGCATTTAATGGTAAAACAGCACACTTTACAGGAGCAATTTCAAAAGGTATTTTTAAAAATGTTCTATTTGATCCATCCTTTAGGGGTTCCTCTTTGTAACTAGTTGATAGAACTGATAAAAATAATCGGTCAAGACCAATTGAAGTTTCAACAACAAATGGAACAAAACTTTCCCCTGACTTCTGATCAAAATATAACATTTTCTTTTTTGATTTTTCTTGATGTTTCTTTAAATCAAAATCTGTTCTAGAATGAATACCCTCTAATTCTTTAAAACCCATTGGAAACTTAAATTCTATATCACAGGCAGCATTAGCATAATGAGCCAGATTCTTGTGATCGTGAAAACGATATAAATCATTTCCAAGTCCTAAAGACTCGTGCCATTTTAACCTTTTCTTTTTCCATTTATCGTACCACTCCAATTCAGTTCCAGGTTGAACAAAAAACTGCATCTCCATCTGTTCAAACTCTCGCATTCTAAAAATAAATTGTCTTGCAATAATTTCGTTTCTAAATGCCTTACCAATTTGAGCTATTCCAAATGGAATTTTTGATCGGGTTGAGTTAGTTACATTTAAAAAATTAACAAATATTCCTTGAGCAGTCTCAGGTCTAAGGTAGAGTTTTTTAGTATTATCAGCATTAGACCCAACTTCAGTTGAAAACATAAGATTAAATTGTTTGACATCTGTCCAGTTTGAGGTTCCAGAAATAGGATCATTAATTTTCAATTCGTTTATTAATTCCGCAAGTCCATTCAAGTCACCTGAAGACAATAGCTCACCAAGCCTAATAGATATTTCTTGATGTATTTTTGAATACTTAAGGACTCTTGGATTTGTAGATTTAAATTCATTCTCATCAAAGCTCTCACCAAACCTTTTTTTTCCTTTTGAAATCTCTTTATTAATCTTTGATTCTATCTTCAGAAGATGCTCTTCAACTAAAACATCTGCCCTATATCTTTTTTTGGAATCCTTATTATCTATTAGTGGATCATTAAAGGCATCAACATGACCAGAAGCTTCCCAGGTTTTAGGGTCCATGAAAATTGCAGAATCTAACCCTACAATATTTTTTTCTAAATGAACCATGGCCTTCCACCAATAGGACTTTAAATTATTCTTTAGTTCACTTCCTAAAGGTCCGTAATCATAAACAGCACTCAATCCATCGTATATCTCACTAGATTGGTAGACAAATCCAAAAGCTTTGCAATGAGAAATTATTTTTTTTAGAGAATCGTTTTCCATTGTTTCACAAATATACTTTTACAATCCATCATAAACTAACAAGGATTAAATTTCATTATTAAGAAAATTCAATTAAAATTAAGACTTTAAATTAATTTAATTACATGAAAAAGGCCGCTGCAGTTTTTTGTGGGTCTAGTAAACCTGAAAATAATAGTTTAATTGATAAAGAGGTTAATAAATTAGCTGAATTATTAATTGAAAAAAAAATAGAATTGGTTTATGGTGGCGCTAAAATTGGTCTAATGGGATCACTAGCTCAAAATATAATAAAAAATAATGGAGATGTTATCGGAGTTATTCCTAAGGTACTTAAGAAAAAGGAAATTATTTTTGAAGGTGTTAGCAAAATGCATGTAGTTAACAATATGCATCAAAGAAAAAAAATGATGTATGATTTAGCTGATTTTTTTATAGTTCTTCCTGGTGGCATAGGAACTCTTGAAGAACTCGCAGAAATAGTGACTTGGAAAGGATTAAAAATAACAGATAAAAAAATATTCCTTTTGAATATAGGTGGTTTCTATGATAACCTTTTAAAACAATTTGATGTTATGAAAAATAATAATTTTCTTCATACGGATATATTCTCTGAAATAATAATATCACAAAACATATCTGAGCTTAAAACCAAATTAGATTTTAGCTAAAATAGGATATAAGGACCCCTGCGGCAACTGCTGAACCTATAACGCCAGAAATATTACTTGCCATAGCATAATTCATAAGGTGATTTGATGGATCATTTTTTAATGCAATCTCATTTGCAACTCTGCTTGCCATAGGGACGGCGCTAAGACCAGTTGCACCAATTAATGGATTTATTTTTTTCTTGCTAATTAAATTATAAATTTTTACTGCAATTATTCCTCCTGCTATAGAAATTATAAATGCAAAAAGACCACCAAAAATTATTGCAATTGTCTCAATATTGAGAAATGCTTTTGGAGTCATAGTAGCTCCAATCGTTAAACCTAAAAAGAGCGTACTAGAGTTTAGAATATTATCAGAAATTGATTTTGAAAGTCTAATTGTTGATGAACCAATTTCTTTTAATAAGTTTCCAAACATAAGAAACCCAATAAGTGTAGTTGAAGATGGAACTATCATAGAAACTATTAAGGTAACAAGAATAGGAAAAATGATTTTTATTGTGCTTAAGTTCTTAATCTCATTACTCTCAGAGAATTCATCATCTTGCTTCTTCATATTAATTAATAATTCTTTTTTTGTAACTAGAACTTTTACAACTGATGGAATAATTACTGGCACTAAAGCCATATATGAATAAGCCGCAATAGCGATAGGACCTAATAAGTGTGGAGCTAATATTATTGAAGTGTATATTGCTGTTGGTCCATCTGCCCCTCCAATTATAGCCAAAGCAGCAGCCTCATTATTTGAGAAGCCAAATAAACTTGCCAGTATTAGGACAGAAAAAATACCAATTTGTGCAGCAGCTCCAAAAAAAACTAATCTTAAATTTTTAAGCATTGGTCCAAAATCTGTCAGGGCCCCTATTCCCATAAAAATTAATGGAGGTAAGAAACCTGTCTTTATAAGTGAGTAATAAAGAAGGTTAATAATTCCATATTCATTTGCAATTTGAATCAAACTGTAAGATTGATCAACTTGAACAACTCCAAGATTGGAATTTGGTATGTTAGCTATAATAACCCCAAAACCTATAGGTACTAATAAAAGCGGTTCGTATTTTTTAGAAATTCCAAGGAATAAAAGAAGGCACCCTATTGCCAACATAATAATATATCCTGGGTTAGCGAATAGGTTACTAAAACCAGTCATTTCTAAAATATTTTGAAAAAAATCCATAATTTATTTTTTTATTATAAATAAAACATCGTCATCATACACATCTTCTCCATCTCTAAAACATATTTTAAGAATCTTACCAGAAAACTCAGATTTGATTGCATTCATTACTTTCATTGACTCAATATAACATAAAACATCCCCTTTATTAACTACATCATTCACTTTTACAGGCCTGTCATTTGAACCTTTAGTGAGAACGAATTTACCCTCTATAGGAGAATAGACAGGGTTTCCATCTGTTCCATCTATATCCTGAGAAATAGGTTCATCAGATAAAGAATACTCCACTTTATATTTTTCAGTTCCAACTTCAATTATTTCATATTGATTTCTAGAAGACTCCTCAGTTTTATTCAATTCATTTTTCCTTTTATTTAAATCTTCAATAAAACTTTTTTTTGCTTTTCCAGACTTAAAATCAATATATTGTGTCTTGTGTAGTGAATATTCTAGAAGTTCCTCATCATCTAAACCTGTGTCCCAACCTCTTTCTTTCATTTCTTCTCTATTTTTATCGAGAGAGTCGTCAACAAGATTCTGTGGATTATCTCTGTAAAAATCTTTCTTTAATTGAGAGGCTAATTCTATAATATCTTTACCCAAAGAACCTGGTAATTTACCTGACTTACCAAGTAACATATCCCAAGTATTATCATCGATTAAACTCCATCTTGGCTTACCTTTAATTCTATTTAAGACATTTACTAAAGCAACATTTTTTACATACTGGCTATAAGGCGTTACAAGAGGGGGATATCCCATCAAAGGCCAAATTTCATTTACTTCATCTGAAAGCATAGAGAAAAGTAAATCAATTTGTATTTCATCAGAATTATTTTTTTTAAGCCACTTATTAATACTAATGTGACTTTTCTCTAGATCACTCATAAGACTCCCCATCATACCTCCAGGCAAACCAGAACTAATAAGAAGAGAGTTCATTAATCTATTTTTTTGGTTAATGTAGTAACCTAAAGACTCATCAATAAATTCTTGAGTGAGTTTTTTAACTTCCATATATGCTTTTTTATCGTAATCTTTTACTTTAAAACCATCGTCCTTTAACATTTCATGGATAGTTAACAAATCAGCGTGAGTAGTCCCCCAAGAAAGTGGCTCCATTGAAACATCAATTATATCAGCACCTGCCCTAGCTACTTCCAAAGATGAGGCTACAGAAAATCCTGGACCTGAATGGCCGTGGTATTGTACGATTGTACTTGGACTAAAATTCTTTATACCCTGAACAATTTTACCTAAAGAGGATGGTCGACCAATACCGGCCATATCTTTTATTGCAATCTCTTTAGTTCCAAGTTTGATTAATTTTTTCGCTAAATCTATATAATATGCTACACTATGAATTTCAGAATGAGTAATGCATAGACATGACTGAGAAATCATCCCTGAATCGTTAGCATATTTAATTGATAACTCCAAGTTTCTAGAATCATTAAGACCATCAAAAGATCTAGATATATTTGTTCCTTGCTTGGACTTAACATCGAACATTAACCTTCTCACATCTTTAGATACTGGAGACATACTCAAAGCATTTAATCCTCTTTCAAGCATTTGAGTTTTGATACCAACTTCATTAAAAGGTTTTGTCCATTTCCTAACTACTTCATTTGGATTTTCCCCTGCTAATAATTGTATTTGTTCAAATCCTCCCCCATTAGTTTCTATCCTATCCCAGCAATTCATGTTAATAATTGGCTCTGCAACCTTAACTAACTGGCTCGCATTAGGCATATACTTACCAGAAGACTGCCACATATCCCTATATACTAAGCAAAGTTGGATATCTCTTGGCATCAGCTTATTTTGGTATACTTAATCAGAGTACCTTTCCCCTTTGATAACTCACTAACTTTATCTCTTATTTCTTTTTCCACATTATCACCTTTATCTTCAACCTCAAACTTAGCTACGAACGAAATAAAAATTTTTGATAAAATGAAAACAAGAAGTAATACAGAAAAAACTGTTATCATGCCATTAACTAAAATGCCAAGAAGAATGGTTAGATTTGGATCGTAATTCATTACCTCAAATTAGGTTAGTATATGTAACAAAAATATGTACTAAATTTTTGAAATTAACATAATTAAAAATATTTTATCAGTATGATAATAAGGAAAGTTGAGTCAAAAATAGATGCAGTAAAGTTCATTAATATCTCTGTTTTTCTTTATAAAGACGACAAATGTTGGATAAGACCACTAGATAAAGATATATCTAATGTATTTCAAACTAAATCAAATAAAGCATTCAAGAAAGGTGAAGTTTCAAGATGGATAATTGAAAATGATAAAAAAGTTTTAGGAAGGATAGCAGCATTTTATCAAAAAAATAACACTAAAGATAATTTAAAGGTTGGGGGATGTGGATTTTTTGAATGTATAGATGACCAAATAGCTGCCAACCTATTATTTGACACTGCAAAGAACTGGTTGATAAAAAAAGGATACGAATCAATGGATGGACCCATAAATTTTGGAGAGAGAGATAAATGGTGGGGCTGCCTTGTAGAAGGATTTGACAAAGAACCTAATTATCAACAAAATTATGGTAAAGATTATTATCAAAAATTATTCGAAGGTTATGGTTTTAAATTATTATTTAGACAACTAACATTTCTTAAGAAAGTGAGAACACCATTGTCTGAAAAGCTATCCGAAAAAGCAGAGAGAGCCATGAAAGACCCGAATTATAATTTTAGGACTCTGCAAAAAAGTAAAATGGAAAAATATGTTCAAGATTTTACAAAAATATATAATGATGCATGGTCAAATTACCCTGGTGTTTCAAAACTTAAATTATCACAAGCAAAACTTTTATTTAAACAAATTAAACCCATTTTGGATGAAAAAATTTTATGGTTTGCCTACCATAAAGATGATCCCATAGGGTTTTTTATTAGTATTCCAGAAATGAATCAAATATTTAAACATGTTAATGGAAAGTTTAATATTATAGGTAAAATCAAAACCTATTATCATTTAAAAATAAAGAAGTCATGTAAAAAAATGGTAGGTCTCGTATTTGGAATTGTACCTAAACACCAAGGGAAAGGAGTAGATGGAGCTTTAATAATGGCTAGTAGAGAAACAATTCAAGAAAAACTTCAATATACTGACCTCGAACTCAATTGGATACCAGATTTTAATAGGGCAATGATAAGGGTAGCGCAACAAGTACAAGTTAAACTGGGTAAAGTTCACCATACGTACAGATATAATTTTGATGAGAAAATTCCAGTAAACAGGATAACTAGCAAGTAAGTTACTGGTTGAGTGCCTCAGCTCCACCAACGATCTCAAGTATCTCTTTCGTAATAGCAGCTTGTCTCGTTCTATTGTAAGTAAGCTTAAGTTCTTTTAAGAGCTCACCAGCATTATCGGTAGCTTGACTCATTGCGGTCATTCTTGATCCTTGCTCAGAGGCATTTGATTCAAAAACTGATTTTAAAATTTGAGTTTTCAAAGTTTGAGGAATAAGAGAATTCGCAATATCTGATTTATTAGGCTCGAATAAATAATTATAATTTATACTATCAGACTCATTTTCGATTGAAGATTCTTCAATTGGTAAAAACTTTTCAATAACTGATTTCTGAACTGCAACATTTTTAAACTCATTATATATAATGTGGACTTGATCAACATTACTATTAATGTATTCTTTATGTACATAATCAAAAATTTTTGAAGCATCAGAATAACTAAATCCATTTAATGTATTCCAAAAGTCATCGATAAGTTTAAAGTTTTTCTTTTTGAAAAAATCATTAGCTTTTTTTCCAATAGGCATAATGATTGTCGAGTTAGATTTAAGATTTTTTTCTTCAGCAATAGAACTAAACATTTTGAAAATATTACTATTAAAACTTCCACATAGCCCCTTATCGGATGCAACAACAATAATTAAAGTGTTTATTACTTCTCTTTTTTCAAAAAGTTTATTATTTATTGATCCGGATAGATTTGATAATATTTCATTAAGCTTATTAGAATAAGGTCGTAATTCTGTTACCTTATCTTGAGCCTTTTTCAACTTTGCAGCAGCAACCATTTTCATTGCTTTTGTAAGTTGCTGCGTAGATTTTACAGACCCAATTCTATTTTTTACCTCTTTAATGTTAGGCATATAATACTACTTATAATTTTTAACTAATTCTTTAGCTGCATCCTCAAGTACTTTAAGACTCTTATCATTAAGAACCCCTTTTGATAGTTCATCTAGAACCTTTTTGCACTTTGAGTTTATATGTTGTAAAAATTCTTCCTCAAGTCTTGAAACTTTTGATAACTCTACTCCATCAAAAAATCCATTTGAAGAACAATAAATTACGGCTACTTGCTCCTCAACCCTAAGTGGAGAATACTGAGCCTGCTTTAGAATCTCTTGATTTACTTTACCCCTGTCAATAACGAGTTTTGTGGCCGCATCAAGATCAGAACCAAATTTTGAAAATGCTTCTAGCTCCCTAAAAGCTGCCTGGTCAAGTTTCAGTGTACCAGCAATTTTTTTCATGGACTTGATTTGAGCAGATCCACCAACTCTAGAGACTGAGATACCTATGTCAATAGCAGGTCTGATTCCAGAATTGAAAAGATTTGATTCTAAAAAAATTTGACCATCAGTAATTGATATAACATTTGTTGGTATATACGCAGAGACATCTCCCTCTTGAGTTTCAATAATAGGTAAGGCCGTAAGTGAACCTCCTCCTTTAACAATTTTTTTTAATGAATCCGGTAAGTCATTCATATTAGATGCTAACTTATCATCATTAATGATTTTAGCTGATCTCTCTAGTAGTCTAGAGTGCAAATAAAAGACATCTCCGGGATAAGCTTCTCTTCCAGGTGGCCTCCTTAGTAATAAAGAAACTTCTCTGTAAGATACTGCTTGTTTAGATAGATCATCAAATATTACAAGCGCGGGTCTCCCTGTATCTCTAAAGTATTCACCAATTGCTGCCCCAGCAAAAGGTGCATAAAATTGCATAGGTGCAGGTGCAGAGGATGGAGCAGAAATGACAGTGGTATAAGGTAATGCTCCATTTTTTTCTAAAGTATTGGTTACTTGAGCAACAGTTGACGCCTTTTGACCAACAGCCACATATATACAATATACAGGCTCTCCCTTATCATAAAATTCTTTTTGATTTAAAATTGTATCGATGGCCACAGCAGTTTTACCAGTTTGTCTGTCACCTATTATTAACTCTCTCTGACCTCTTCCAACAGGTATCATAGAGTCGATAGCTTTTATTCCAGTCTGTAATGGCTCATTTACAGGTTGTCTATATATTACTCCTGGAGCTTTCCTTTCCAGGGGCATAAGATAAGTTTTTCCCTTTATTTCTCCTTTGCCATCGATAGGATTCCCAAGTGTATCAAGCACCCTTCCGCACACACCTTCACCAACTTCAATTGATGCAATCTCTCCAGATCTTTTTACAGTATCCCCTTCTTTGATTGAACTTGAGTCACCCATAAGAACGGCACCAACATTATCTTCTTCTAAGTTTAGAACTAAACCTCTAGTTCCGCCTTCAAACTCTAGGAGCTCTCCAGCTTTAGCATTAGATAAACCATAAATTCTAGCTACACCATCACCAACTTGAAGAATGGTGCCTACCTCCTCTAATTCTGACTCGGATTTGAAATTTGAAAGTTGTTCTCTTATAATCGAAGAAACTTCATCAGGTCTAATATTTGACATTTTTTTTATTTTAGTTATTTATTAATTTTTTTCTTAATTCATTTATTTTACTAGATACAGTACAATCTATCATTTTATCACCTATTTTTAGATTGAAGCCTCCTAATACATTTTTATCAATTGTATTTTGAAGAATAATTTTCTTACCAGTAACTCTGTTTGCAAATCCTTTGACAACGTCTAATGATTCATTATCCAATTCAAACGTTGTGGATATTACAGATTCTTCAATATTCATGTGGATATTATATAACTCTTTAAATTTCTCTAGAATAGTGATGATTAAATTATCTCTTTTCCTATAAATAAGATTATACAATAGATTTAAAGTGTGTTTATTTAACTTACCATCAAAAATTTTTTCAGTTATTTTAATCTTATTATTAATAGGAATTATTGGACTAGAGTAAAGATTCAAAATATCTCTAGATTCATCAAAATACTTTATAATTAAATCAATATCTGATTTAACTTCATCGACTAAATTTTCATCGATTGAAATTGATAATAAAGATTTAGCATATCTTTCAGAAGCTCTAGTGTTTATCATTACTTAGACTTATTAATTTCTTTAATTAAATCATCAACATACTTTCTTTGAGATGAGTCGTTACTCAAATCTTTTTTAATAATTTTTTCAGCTATGTCAATAGATAATTCTGCAAGTGTATTCTTAACATCAAGCATAGCCTTATCTTTTTCTGAATCAATTACTTTTTTTGCATCAGAAATGATTTTATCAGCCATTTCTTTTGCATTTTCCTTAGCCTCATCTTTCATTGAGTTTGTTAGCTTTTTTGCATCGGAAAGAATCTTTTCTCTCTCCTTTCTTGCATCCATAACCAACTCCTCATTCTTATTTTGAATATTGATAAGTTCTTCTTCTGCCTTTTTAGCAGACTCTAATGAGTCTTCAATAAACTTCTCTCTTTCTTTCAAAGATTTCATGATTGGCTTCCAAGCATATTTTGATAAAATAAAGAAAGTAGATAAAAAGATTATTACCTGCCAAAAAAGTAAACCAGTACCAGGTGTTAATAGCTCCATATTCTATCCTCCAACTCCAAATACAACTAAAAGACCAGCTACAACTCCACCCAAGGCAATAACCTCAACTAGGGCTGCTAATAATATCATAGGAGCTGTGATCTTGTCAGAGGCATCTGGCTGTCTTGAAATAGCAGTCATTGCATTTCCACCAATTAAGCCTATACCTATACCCGCACCTATTGCAGCTAAGCCAGTTCCAATAACAGCTAAGCCAACGTCTAATAATAAAAAACTAAGCATAATAATTAATTTTAAAATTTAACATAATAATTTCTTTAGTGACCATCTTCTGTTGCCATTCCAATATATATTGATGAGAAAAGTGTAAATACATAAGCTTGAATCCCAGCAACTAATAATTCAATTAAATTAAGTCCTACAACAAATACTGCACTTACCACCCCCACAAAATAACTTTGAAAAATGAATGTAAATCCAATAAAACTTAAAATTACAATATGACCAGCAGTTATTGCAGCAAATAATCTAATAGTTAGAGAAATTGGTTTAGTCAAAAGGCCTATTATCTCAATAGGCAATATCAAAAATCTCATTACAAATGGGATTCCAGGTGTCCAGAAAATGTGTTTCCAGTAGTGCCTATTACCTGAAAAATTTGTTAATAAGAAAGTAAAGACTGCAAGTGTTAATGTGATAGCAATATTGCCGGTAAGATTTGCTGCAGCTGGTAGTAAACCCAATATATTACCAAATAAAATAAAGAAAAATAGAGTTAACATGTAAGGTAAATATTTCTCATATTGAGCACCTATATTTTTTTTGACAATATCATCTCTAACTAATACTATTACAGGCTCAAATAACGATTGGATTCCTCTGGGAATGGTACTTTTATTAGAATAGCCTCTAGCAACTTTTAAAAAAACAATAATCATTAGAGAAGATGTTAATATCAAGAAAATAACGTTTTTAGTAATTGATAAATCGACATATGAAATACCCGATTCCAATGGCTTAAGTTTACCATGATCATATTTAAAGCCGTTATATCCCTCTTCAAGAGGCACATGATTTTCATCAAATAATCTAGAAGATGAGAAAATCATCATCCCATCTTTTTCTGAATATATAATGATAGGAAGTGGTATAGAAAGGCCGTGAACAATCTCGTATTGGTAATCATCAAGAATATGATGCATTATCATCTCCCCCATATCAAACTGATCTCCATCTTTTTTATCTGCAGAAAAAGATAAGTAAGTGCTAGATAAGAAAATTAGCAATAATAAAAAGGACCTTCTCAGATATTTGATAGATAACATCAGTTACTTTATATGACGCAAATTTAATAATAGAATTGATATTTCAAATATTATAAATAATAAATACACAACTAAAAAATTTATTGTAAATAGGAATGCATTTTCAACACCAGAATATATAGATAGAAAAATAAATAGTATAGAAAATAGGAATCTAAAAATCGTTGATATAATTATCTGATTAACACCAGGACTGTCAAGAAAATTATTTAACCACTTAAAAAAAAAATCTATTAAGACATTGTAAATAATAATGATTACTATGAATTTATGTAAAAATTTAATATTAAAATAATAAAGAAAAAAAGAGCTAAATATTGTTATTAAATAAAATGCAAAATGAACTTTTATAAATTTAGACATTAAATCATTTTTTTATATAAAACATAGAAATAAGAGAAGAAACCTATTAGTGGTAAAAAAAATGAAAATATTGATGTCTTTTTAAAAAAGAATGAATCTATGTAGTAGCCTATGGCAGCAAAAAAAATTAGAACTAAAAATAACTGAAAACTAAGACTTACATACTTATAGAAACTACTCTTCATCTTCTAAGTCAGCAACGTCATCCACTTCCTCCTCTTTACCCATTGAACAAGCCCCGTTGAAGTTTGCCCCAGATTCAATAATTAGATTATTAGTTGATATATCGCCATCTATTTTAGCTGTAGACTTTAAAATAAGTAGTTCTTTAACAGTAACTTTTCCAGATACTTTACCTGCTAACTCGGCGTTTTCAGCTGTAACATTTCCGTCAACAAAAGATGTTTCTCCACAGGCAACTTTAGAAGATGAAGATATGTCGCCTATAACATCGCCCTCTAACCTCACATTTCCTGATGTCTTAAGATTCCCTTTGAGAGATGTCCCCTCTCCAATTATATTATTTGAACCGTTTGTATTATCCACAATTTTAAGATTTAATTAGTTTACAATGCAATATTAATTATAATGAAATAAATTCAGAAGGATTTATTGATTTACCGTTTAACCATAATTCAAAATGTAAATGAGGACCGGTTGTAAGTTCCCCCGTATTACCAATTATTGAAATAACATCACCTGTCCTAACTGATTGACCTGCTTCAACAAACACTTTAGAATTGTGCTTATATACAGATATTAAATTATTTGGATGCATAATACTTATAACATAACCACTATCCTTTGTCCAAGATGAAAAAAGCACAGTACCATCATAAGTTGATTTTATAGGCTCCTCTTCTTTACATACAAAATCTACTCCAAAATGACTTTTAGTTGGATCATACGCAGAGGATATTATTCCTGAAGATACTGGAGACATTAATAAAATATCCTGCGTCAAATTGGTTGTGTTAATAATCTCTGAAAGAGATAAATTACTTTCAAACTCTTTTCTAAAAAAAGAGTCGATAGCTGAATAACTATTAGATATTTCCAAAGACTTTAAATTATCAACTTGAGGCTCAACTTCTAGCGAGTTATTTTCTCCCCCCGATAATATAACCATAATATTTTCAATGTATTGGTCTTTAATTTTAGACTCGTATTCTAAAGAATCAATAGCATTTGATAAGCTTATGAGTTCTTGGTTTGCTTTTCTTTCAACATATCTCGGGTCAAACCATTTACTTAATATAGTTGTTGATAAAAAAAATGCAATAGAAAATATCACTGAAAGTGATAATATTGTATAAATAACCAAAGAGAGATTTGAAAACTCGTAAACAGAAATATCTTTAAAATCTCTCTTATTTCTAAAAACGATTTCTAATCTATATTTTAACCAGTTTAGTCTCTTATTTTTCAATTTTAACTTTATTTAATTTAT
>CEVS01164616.1_pt1 | contig 13141 bp, 18 predicted proteins | sample 361571 | NCBI WGS metagenome assembly CEVS01 (sample SAMEA2623850, study PRJEB7988) | marine metagenome | isolation source: saline water (ENVO:00002010), including | reverse complement strand
AAAGAGAGAAAAATAAGAATTTTTAAAGCTGCAAATAATTTTATAAATGAAAATACAAATGGTTAAAATTTTTTTTAATAATTCTTGTAATATTTGTAAAGCTGAGATTGATCATTATAAAAAATACAGTGGAGACAATATTGAGTGGGTAGATGTTACTAATAACGAGGAAGCACAAAAAATTACATCGAAGTCCTATAAAGAACTATTAAGAAGAATGCATGTAATACAAGATGGTAAAATAATTGATGGAGCTGAATCTTTTCTAATCATTTGGAAAAACGTACCTAAATATAATTTTTTATATAGAATATTTAAGATCAAAGCTTTGTTTTTTTTATTAAATATTTTTTATGAAATTGCAGCTTATTTTCTTTTTTTAAAGAATAAACATTTGCTGGGTGATGAAAAAAAATAATTTACCTAAAAAAACTTGTCCAATTTGCAGCAAGTCTTTTACATGGAGAAAAAAGTGGAGACTAAACTGGGAAAAAGTAAAATATTGTTCTAAAAAATGTGCTTCTAAATAACTTATTGCAAATTTAAACTTGTTAAAATTTTTGGGATATTATTTTTAAAATTAAAATATCCTTTATTTGAAAATTGCCAAGAAAACTTATCTTCTTCTCTTAAAATAAAGTTGAATTTTAAATTGTTTTTTTTTCCGATACCATTTAGATAAGAATAATTTTCTCCAATACTAGGATGTATTACATCAAAAGATTTAACTTGTTCTAACACAGTTTGAAGCTTTTCTTCATTTAATATTTGAATTTGATGAAATCTCTTTTTTTGATCGTTAATAACTTCTGACTTATAATTAAGTACTTTTTGTTCAAGTTTTATCATTCTGGCTTCATTGCTTAACAAAATTAAGTAAATATTTTTGTAGTTTTTTAATTTTTGATTTTCTAAATTTAACTCATTTTCGAAAACTAATAAATTATTGTTCGAATTATCTTCATAAATGAAATTAAGTGGATTTAATTTATATTCTCTTTTATCTATTAATGGTAAAGCATTTTCATTTAACTTTACATTTTTATATTTATTGTTTGTAAATTTGTTTATGTTCCAAGATTTAGCTAAGTAATTTTTACCTTTTGTTTGTATTCCAGCAACCCATCGCCAACTTAAAGTGTTAGAAGCAGAATCACCATCGTATAAATTCTTCATAAAAAGTTCTGCCCCCTTTTGCCAAGGTAATTTTAATGTAAATATCCAAATACTAGCGAACAACATTCTAGTGTGATTGTGAAGATAGTTATAATTTTTTAATTCTTTTATCCAGTCATTAAAACATTCAATTTCTGTCTCACCTTTCACTGCTTTTAAATAATTTTCATCTTCTTTTATTGTTTTAAGATCTTCTATGAAATCAGTCCAAACTTTTGGTCTTAGTTCAAGCCAACCTTTCCAGTAAATTCTCCAAAAAATTTCTTGTATAAACTTATCTACTTTTTGAAAAGGATGCTTCTTTAAAACAAGTTTTGCAGTTTCATATTCAGTAATTAGCCTATGAGTAATATAAGGAGATAAACAAGAAACATTATTTCTGTTTTTTATCCCAAAATCAAAATTTCTTTTAGTATTATAACTTGATAAATCACTTTCAATAAATTTATTGAGTTTATCTAAAGCTTCTGATCTAGAGGTTGCGAACTGCATTAATCTTCGTCGTCCCTCCAATCATCGATGTATAATTTCCAACAAGCAAAAGTTACACAAATTATTCCGACAGAAAAACCTAGAAGCACCCCGTTTGCCTTTCCTAGGTATATTGAGCCATAGTGAGCACTTAAAATTGGTGGAAAGACAAGAATGCATCCAACAATTAAATATCGGTAAATAAAAGGAGGTCGCTTCAAATCGTGTTTCCTTGGTCTACTGGTTGAGATACTGCGGTTGTGAACCAACAATTTTTACAATTATCATCACTACCTTTTTGAACATGCCACTCATAAAAATATAACTTTTTTTCTTCAGTTAAAATTTCAATTCTATAAATATAGGTGTTTGTGCTATTTGAAATCAATTTGATTTTATGTGAGTCGTGATTAATTAAATATTTGTATTGTTTGCCATAAATCATAATTCTAAACCTATCATAGGGTCCCGTAAGTTTTTTGTTATCCGGATGAGCAAATAGCCACGTTTGTTTTATACCTGTGTCATTACTATCATTATTTTTTAGTGCTTCTAGTTGAATTTTAACAACATCGAATGGTTCTAGATCTTTACTAGGTTTAATTAGCTCTGCATTTAAATTTGTTGAATAAAAAATTATTAAAAAAAATATAATTATTCTATTTAGTTCCATATCTTATTTAAAACTTCCTCTCTTTGACAAGCTTTTTTATAAGTCAGATATCTTAAAAAATTTTTTTGGTAATAATCTTGGTGGTAATCTTCAGCTTTATAAAATTTTTCAAATTTCCACAATAATGTCACAACTTTAGCATCAAATTTTTTTTCAACGTTTAAAATTGACTTCTTTATATTTTTTTGTTGTGTCTGGTTTTCGAAAAAAACAACTGACCTATAGCTTTTTCCTTTGTCGCAAAATTGCCCGAATTTATCAAATGGATCAATATTTTTCCAAAAAATATCCAGAAGCTTGTTATAGGAGATTTTTTTTGGATCATATGTAATTTCAATTGTTTCAACATGACCGGTATCTTTATAGATAACATCTTTATATGTTGGATTTTTAAGATTTCCACCTGAATATCCAGATATTGTTTTAATGACCCCATCAAACTTATCGAAAGTTTCTTCCATGCACCAAAAACAACCTCCTGCAAAATAGGCTTTTTTATAATTAAAATGCTTTTCTGAATTACCAGGTAAAACTTTTAATTCTCCCGCAATTATTAGGTTTAAAGGGAATAATAAAAAATTTAAAACAATTGTTAAAATAGCAATTTTCTTCATAGCTTTATTCTAGGATAGATTTAATATTTTAAAAGGTGTATCTTGTCCTACATGGAAGAACCGATAGATAATATTTGCGAAGAATGTAAAAAAGAGGATGAAAGTGTAAAAATAAATCTTATAACATCTAGTTTTAAAATTTGCGATAGCTGTAAATTATCTAAAACAATATTTCCTGTTTAAATTCCCTTAAATAAAACAAGTATCAAAAATAAGAAAAATGCTTGGAATAACCAAGCAACAATAACTACACCAAAAGCTTTCCATAAGCTTTCGTAGTCTAGTGCAGATTTGACAGCAACTACCATACAAGCAAGCATCCAAAACGCTGACCCAATAAAAGTTACTGTCATTAAATCTGGGGTAACTCCAAAAACCCTAATTAAACCTGGAGCGCTAGAAAAACCGATAGTTCTTAAAAGTTCTCCGTGATTACTTTTTGTTTTTGGACCACCAAATAATTTCACTCCAACAAAATAAATTACGTAAGCCCATACATACCAGCTCAATAAAGATAAAATTGGAGCTAACAAAAAATTGGACATACCTAATTGTAAAGCTCCAACGCCTGCGGCTAAACTGGAGAGAACAACTACTATACCAGCTTGAAGAGTGGCCGATGTGTCTTTCTCCACCTCTTCGTAAAGATCGATGTCAATCTTTATTGCTCTAAATATCCTATTAACAAAAATAGAAATCATTTTTATATCTTTCAAATTGTATATAGCTTAATTTAAAAAAAAATATATGAAAATAAAAAATAAATTTGAACCAATTGTTTCAGGGTTATCAGCAACAATAGTCATAGGTATCCTTGCTTTTTTAACTTTAGAAACATCTGCAGGAATTTGGTTAATGTTTTCCTTTGGAGCAACAGTTTTTTTAGTATTTGTTCTTTATAACTTAGAAACAGCTCAGCCTAAAAATATTTTTTTTGGACATCTTGTTTCGATGATAGTGGGAATTGTCTTTAACGAAACTATTGGTCTATCATTTTACTCCTTAGGATTATCAGTTGGAGTAGCGGTTGTATTAATGGTTTATTTAAAAGTAATGCATCCACCCGCAGCCTCTAATCCTTTAACAGCTCTTTTTATGGACCTTTCTTTTGATTTTATTTTATTTCCTGTGATAACAGGTACATTAATAATAATTTTTCTCTCAGTAATAATTAACAAGTTTATTCTGAAAAGAAATTATCCAAAAAAATGGTTTTAATTTAAAATATATATTGAGATATTAAGTATTAAGGCATAGCTTGACCATAGAAGATAAGGTGTCATTAGATAAAAGCTTAATTTATCCATGCTTAAATATTTTTTCATAAGCAAAATAATAAAAAGTAAAATAATAATTAAGTTCACTAACGCTATTCCAATTTTATGAAAACCAAAAAAAACTATACTCCAAGTACTATTAAAAAATAAATGAGTGAAATAAAGTTTCAAAATATTTAAGTCAAAATAATTTATCCAAATTTTCCAAATTGCTATAGACATCATAACATATAGAGTTGTCCAAACAGGTCCAAATACAGAACTAGGAGGGTTAAAACTAGGCAAAATTAATTGTGAATACCAAGGCTCCTTATGTGCTGAAGTAGTAAAACCTCCAATTGCAGACGCGACAAAAGTTATTAAAAGTATTAGTATTAAAGATAAGTATTTATTCTTAGTCATTAAATAATATATAACTAATTAATGTCAGAAAATCAGAAAAAAATTTGGATTACTGGTGCTAGCAGTGGAATAGGAAAGGCTGTAGCTGCAAAGTTTGCTAATGAGGGTTGGAAAGTTGCTGTTTCAGCAAGAAGAAAAGAAATATTAGATAATATGGCACAAAACAAAAATATTAGTTCTTTTCCTTTAGATATAACTGATCGAAATCAAATTAATGATGTGTTTAAAAATATTTTGAAAGAATTCGGCGATTTAGATCTATGTTTATTCTCTAGTGGAACCTATGAACCGAAAGATGAGCAAAGTATTGATCCGGATAAAATTAAGAATGTCATAAATATTAATTTTTTAGGTGTAATAGATTGTGTGAAAACTGTCGAAGAATATTTTAAAGATAAAAAATCTGGTCATATTTCGATTGTGTCATCAATAGCAGGGTATAGAGGATTGCCTAACTCAAGTGGCTATGGTCCGTCCAAAGCAGCTTTGACAAATTTTAGCGAAAGTATTTACTTTGATTTTAAGAAATTTGGAGTAAGAGTATCAATCGTATCACCTGGTTTTATAAAAACTCCTTTAACTGATAAGAATGAATTCCCTATGCCATTTCTTAAAACTCCAGACTTTGCAGCTGAAAAAATTTTTAATGGCCTAGTTAATAGTAATGCCTTTGAAGTTCATTTTCCAAAAGGGTTAACTGTAACTCTAAAGCTTTTGAGAATTTTACCCTACAAATTATATTTATTTTTAGTAGATAAATTAGTTAAACGTTAATTTTGTGACAAATGGTTTTAAATATTTGAAAGTTAAACTCAGCAATATTTATGCATGAAAAAAAAATTTTTAAAAATGTACTTAAAGGTGGATTTTATTTTTTTTTAATAAAGGGTTTAATCTGGCTGGTATTAATTGTTGCAACTGCTTTAGGAATAGGTAATTTTTTTTAAAGGTTTGAGTCTACAAATTCCCAATTGATTAATTTATCGAAAAAATTTTCTAAATAAACGGGTCTTTTATTTTTGTAATCTAAATAGTAAGAATGTTCCCAAACATCGCAGCCTAAAATCGGTTTCATATTACTAATAATTGGATTTTCTGCATTAGGTGTTTTAGTAACTACTAATTTTCCATCTTTAATAGATAGCCAACACCAGCCTGATCCGAATTGAGTTAGACCAGCTTTAATAAATTCTTCTCTAAAATTTTCAAAACTACCAAAGTCTTTCTTAATTTTTTCCTCAAGTTTAGAAGGCATTTTTCCCCCACCGTTTGGCTTCATGCATTTCCAGAAAAGATTGTGGTTCCAATGCTGACTAGCATTATTAAAAATGCCCAATTTTGTATTATCTGAAGAAGTTTTTTTGATAATTTCTTCTAAAGATAATTTTTCAAGCTCGGTGTCTTTTATAAAATTATTAAGATTGGTTATATAAGTTTGATGATGTTTTCCGTGGTGTAAATCCAGAGTTTGCTCTGACATTATCGGTGAAAGGGCATTATTTTTATAATCCAGTTTAGGTAATTCAAACATATTTAATCTACAAATTCCATTATTCTTTCAAGAGTAGATTTTTTTGGTCCATCATATTTAATAGAGTATGAATTAGTTTTTGTTAAAACTTCAACACCTTTACTAAAAATGAATATAAAAAATATTATAAAAAAAACTACAAAGATTTTAGCTGGATTATAATTTCCTGTTTCGAAAACACTTCTTTTCTCCTTTTGTGCTTTGTGAAAAAATTTAAATGTAATATAAACTGCAATTATAAGACCTATATGAGCCATTACAACCCCTGCCCAGCCCCATATAAAAGTAGTTAAACTAAAAACATATAAACTAAAAACAGTTGACCATATAAAAGATAAAACGATTAGTATTTGGAGCCTTACAGTTTTGGGTAAACTTCTCAAATCGGATTTTGAATCATCAAATAATATGTTTGCACTTTCAATCATCCAGTCTTTAAATCTATTTAACATAAAAATATTTTAGTTTTTACGAAACATTACAGTTAACTCAGCGACTTTAAAACCGAATTTAGTCATAGTAGCTCTATTAATTGCAATTTTATCATCTTGTTTAAAAATCCAATCATCAAAAGTAATTTTTATCTCTTTTCCTTTGACAGGGACTAATAAAACATACTCAAATTTGAATGCAGGTCCGTAGGAATAACCTTTAGCGGTACCTACCACATCCTCTGCTGTTCCTTCATAGTAGTGTTCATCAATTTTGTTAATTTTCCATTTTCTGAATTGAATTTCTCCGTCAGTCCAATTAAATTTTTCATCTAGAATTAACTGGTTGCCATCCCATTTACCATTTAAATCTGCAGAGAATTGTCTTAAAACCTTTCCTGATCTATTTTGTAAAATACCCCAGGCCTTTACATTTCCTGATAAATAATTTTCGATAATTAATCTTGGTTTTTGATCTTTAAAATCTGAAGGATTCATATTCTTTCCACATCCGGTTAAAAAAATAATTAAAATTAAACCGATTACCTTGTTCATTTCAATTATCTATTAGACATAGAAAATTGAATCAAGTCTATATTTTTTGATTTAAATCCAGCTTCACAGTAAGATAAGTAAAATTCCCACATTCTTTTAAAATAATCATCAAAACCTAGTGGTGAAATATTGTCCCAGGCACTTAAAAAGTTTTTTTTCCACATTAAGAGAGTTTTTGCGTAATCATCTGAGTAAGAATTTATTTTTTCTATTACTAAATGATTTTTTTTGGTCAATTTTTTTAAATGATTTAGAGAAGGTAAAAAACCTCCAGGGAAAATATATTTTTGAATAAAATCCTCGCTATTTCTGTATCTTTCAAATAATTCATCCTGAATTGTTATTCCCTGAATTGCTGCTAGACCTCCAGGATTAAGAGAATTTTTAATAGTTTTAAAATACTCGTCCAAATATTTTTCACCCACTGCTTCGATCATTTCAATTGATGCAATTCTATCATATTTGTTTTTTAAATCTCTATAATCTAAAAATTTAACCTTCACTTTATTGTTCAAGCCTGACTCAAATATTCTTTTTTTTGAATATTCATATTGTTTTTTTGATATTGTAATACAATCTATTAGAACATTATGTCTTTTAGCTAGGTATTCGGTAAATCCTCCCCAACCACAACCTATTTCTAGAATTTTATTTCCATCGTTAATATTAAGTAAATCAATTAATTTTTGATATTTATTTTTTTGAGCAGTTTCCAAATCGTCATTTTTATTTTTATATATTGCGCTAGAATAAGTTAGAGTTTTATCCAACCATTTAGAAAAAAAATTGTTACCAAGATCATAATGCTTAGAAATGTATTTTAAGCTATTCGATTTTGTATTAGATGCAAAAAGTCTCTTACAAATATTTTTTATTGTTTGAGCTTTTATTTTTCCAGAAAACGAGTAGATAATTTCAACATTTTTTGCCAACAACTCAATTAAATTTGTTAAGTTTGTAGAGGTAATATCATTATTCATATGAGCTTCCCCTAAAGCTGAGCCACCACCTACAACAACATTAAAATAAAATTTTCGACTATGCACTTGAATGTCTGCTGTTAATAAATCTTTTAGATTTCCAAAATGATAAACTTTTCCGTCATAATTTATTAACCTTAAATTACCATATTGAATTAAACTTAACTTTTTTAGTACAAATTTTTCAGCAATCGTAACAAAACTCATTTTTAACCTTCAAAACTTAATCTATTTTTAATTTTTTTATTTCTACCTCTATATATTGCTCCTTTTTTCCATAAAAGTAATGCTTCATAATGTATCGCAGTTATAATTTTAATTGTCATAAAGGGATATTTAAAGAAATTTATTATCAATTGTTTTGAGTTAAACTTTTTCCTTTCACCCTTTTGAATAGCATTTAAAATTAAGTTTTTTTTATCTGACTGTTTAATAGAGACAAATAATTTTTTATTGGGATTTAATAATTTAAAATCATAAATAGTATCCATATTCATAAAAGGAGATACATAAAGTTTTTTTTTACATTTCTGTTCTATTTTTTTTTTATTTTTTGTTCTAAAAATATAAGTATGTTGCTCATTAAATGTATTTTTAACTTCGTAAAAAACAGCTTTTAATGTGCTATCTTTGTAACAATAAAAAATACTTAAAGGATTAAATACATAGCCAAAAATTCGAGGATAACATAAAAGCTTTATTTTATTTACATTTTGACTAACTTTAAATTTTTTCAAATTTTTTAAAACCCAATTTTTTAAAGATTTTCCATCTCTTTCTCCGTGATCCTTATTATAAAAACTAAAAACATTAAATTTATTAATAGAAAAAATTGGTATATCGTTTTTTAGCTTTTCAACTTCATCTAGATCTAAAAAAATAGAGAAAGTTTTATAGTGTAAAAAATGTTTTACTGGCATGAACCTTATGTGAGAAACTTCTCCATTATAAATACAAGAATTCATCAAATTTTAAAACTTTTAATCATATTAATAGCAGAAGTAAGTCCATCTTCGTGAAATCCATAACCAAAATAAGCTCCACAAAACCAGGTTCTGTTCTTTCCTTGCAGAGAAAAAAGTTCTTTTTGATAATTCATTGTTTCTGCATTAAAAAAAGGGTGAGTGAAATTTACTTCTTTAATTATTTTACTCTGTGATAATTTATAGATTGGATTTATTGTTAAAAAAAAATTAGTGTCAGATTTTAAATTTTGTAATTTATTCAGCCAATAAGTAACGCATGATTTGCTGCCATCAGATATCGAATTCCAACTTGACCAAACTAATTTTTTTTTCGGCATGAGTTTTTCTTCGGTGTGTAAAACACCAATATTTTGAATATATTTAAACTTAGACAAAATCTCATTTTCTTGAAATGATGGATTTTCAAGCAATTTCAAACTTTGATCAGCATGTGAGGCTAAAACTACTTGATCGTAATCTAAAAATTCATTCTCAATTTTCACTCTGATATTATTTTTTGAACGTATAATTTTACTAACTTTATAGTTTTTAAAGATTTCACCACTGATATTTTCTAAAATCTTTTTAACATAAGTTCTGCTTCTATTTGTAACAGTGTACCATTGAGGTCTGTTTTTAAGTTTGAACAATCCATGATTTAAAAAAAATTTTAAAAAAAGTTTTAATGGTATAGCTTTGGCTTTTGAAAAAGGCATCGACCATATAGCTGCAACCATCGGGATGATGTGGTATTCAACAAAATATTTAGATAGTTTTGAGTTTTGTAAGTAGCTTCCTAAGGTAACTCCTTCTAAATTATTTTTAAGCAAAAAAGGGGCATTCTTGTAGAAAGAAATAATTTCTTTAATCATTATTAAAAATTTTAAAGTAAATATATTCGACCTATTAGCAAAAATAGAGTTTAAACTTTTTCCTCCATATTCGATATTACTATTTTGTACCGAGACTGAAAATGACATATCACTTTTTTCATATGGAATGTTTAATTCTTTAAAAAAATTAATCAAATTAGGATAAGTTAATTCATTGAAAACTATAAAACCTAAGTCTACTGGAATAATCTTATTTTGATTTGTTATATTATATGTATACGAATGACCTCCAAAGTGGTTATCCTGTTCAAAAAGATCTACTTTACATTTTTTTGAGAGATAATACGCTGAAGCAAGACCAGAAATTCCAGAACCAATAACTGCTATTCTCATTAAAATTGATAAATAAAAACTTGATTAAAATAATTATCTTTTAATTTTTTGATAAAATATAAATCCATTAAAATTTTCATAAAATTCATAATTATCTCTTATAAATTTTCTAGCATTTTGTAAATTGTCATAATTAAACAACAGTTTAGTTGGCGATTTATATAATATAATGTTTGGCATTGATTTTTTAAGCTGTAAAATAAATTCATCCTCACTAAAATTAGTTAATATTTGATTTGATAGATAAAACTTGGTGCAAGTAGGTTTGTTTATAAAATATGGGAAAAAATTGTCATCTGAAAAGTATTGAAGACATGAATCTTTCAAACTTAGTTCTCTATATTTTTGTAATGCTAATAAATCTCGTTCTATAAGATGGCTTTCGGTATTTTTATAAATTAAAGTCTTAATGTTTGAATTGAAATTTATCAAATTAGTAAAATTTTTCTCAATTGAATTTTGATTTTTTGTGTTTAAAGATCCTGAAAGAAATAATAAAGAAAGAGCAATAAAGGCTGATAAAATCATTCTGTCTTTCTTTTTATTGTTTATGCTTTTGAGATAATTGATTACAAATTTTTTTTCTTTTAAATAAAAAAATAGAAGATATGTAATAATGAATATAAAAACTAAAGTATACAATCCAGCAGAGTATTTCAGATGATATACATCAGATCTAGTTAAGGCTGATTTAAAAAGTATTATTCCACTTACAAAGATTAAATTTAGAAATATCTTTAAATTAGCATTTAAATTTAATTTTTTACTAAAATTAAAGTTAATAAGAAAAATACAACTAAAAAAAATAATCAATAAAGCCTTTGTCCACCTAAAACTATTCTCGCTAAAAGGTTTTAAATATTCTAATCCAATAAGATAATCGGTTGTATTAATTATAAATTTTAGATTTAGAAAAAAATCTTTTAATTCATTAGAAGGAACAAAAATTAGAAATAGCACCCAAGATAAAGATATTCCTAATACTAAAAATAGAAAATTCCTCATTTCAGAATGAATAATTAGATAAATACTCAATAAAATTAAAAGAAAATTTATATAAAATCCAATGTCAAACCACCAAAATAAAGAAATTACAGAAAAAACTCCTAATAAAAAAAATTTAATTTCTTTATTCTTTTTAATAATTAAAGAGGAGCCGATCAAAAGTACAGCAATTAAATACAAAAGGGATCTTGGAGAAAAGTTGGAAGACAGGTCGTAATAATTAGGTAAAGAAATAATAATAAAAGTAAATAAAATAAAAAATAACTTTTTATAAAAATGTTCAAAATTTATGTACTCTATAAGTCTTTTCGAAATTAAAACAAGAAACAGTTTTATAAATAAGATTAAAATCAATTTAATAAAGTTAATCGATCCAAGAGTATAAAATCCGAATAAATAATAAAAAACTAACCCTAAATTATTTCCAGTAAGTCCATAATCGTACAGGGTTGACGAAAAAAATTCTTTATTGATGAGATAATTAGTTGGGGGAGTTAAAAATACTGTATCGTGAAATGTATCTATAACAAAAGCACTTTGAAAATCAAAAGTAAGAAATTCTAAAATTATGACAATTGTGAAAAAAAAAAAGTAGTTTCCCAAATTTTTTTTTTCATTTTTCTTGAGTGAGTTATTTAAAAAATAGTCTTTGCTTTTCTTGTTAAAATTATAAGTGAACTTATCAACTTTTAAATAAATAGCCAGATACACTACAACCGCTGGAACAATTAAAAGTATAAATCTAAGTAAATCATTTTGAGGGTTAAACTTATTTAAATAATGTTGTCCTCTTATCGAATTAGACTCATCATATGGAAGAGTTATTTTATCCCAGCATAGAATAGAAATTAAAAGAAAAAAAGAAGAAATTATAATCGGAAGATATTTTCGCATATAGATTATTTATAATCTTTTATATCTTTAATTACATATTGATCTCTTCCTTTAGTTTGTTCAAAAATCCTTGCAAGATAGATTCCAATAATACCCAAGGTAAATAGTAAAATTCCTGAAAAAAAAGATATTGCGATTATGATACTAGTTGATCCTGGTATAGCGAGACCATTGAATTTTAAATAAAGAGCATAAATTATTAGAAGTGCTGAAATAAAGATTGACAAAAAACCAAAAAATATTCCTATATAAAGGGGTTTTAAAGAATAGCTTGTAATTCCATTTATAAAGTCTGTAACCGGACCTGCGGATAATAAGGGCATCTTTGATTCCCCTGACCCTCTCGCTTGCCTCTCATAATTAATGTAACCTTGTTTAAAACCCACCCAAACAGAAAGACCTCTTACATAAGGTCTAAATTCTTTTTGATTTAATATTTTTTCTAAAGCTTTTTTAGATATCAATTTATAGTCACCTGCCTCTACAGGTAAGTTTATATCTGACAATATGTTAATTAAATAATAAGCTATTTTTGTTACAAACATTCTAAATTTTGTTTCACCTTTTCTCTTGGTTCTAACGGTATGAACTATGTCAAAACCATCCTCATATTTTTTTAATAATTCAGGTATTAGTTCTGGGGGATCTTGTAAATCAGTGTGCAAATAAACTACAGCTTCACCTTTGGCGTGTCTAAACCCAGCTAGCACACAGGGATCTACTCCAAAGTTACGGCTCATATTAATAATTTTAATCGGGTAACTCTTTTGAAGTTTAAGCAAAATATTCTCTGACTTATCAGACGAGTCATCGTTTACAAAGACTAACTCGTACTCCCAATTCGATGAATTTTTTAAACTATTATGAACTCTTTCTACAAGTTCTTCAATGTTACCTTCTTCATTTCTAAAGGAAAAAACAACAGATAAAAGTTTCATTTT
>CEVS01142323.1_pt1 | contig 13168 bp, 11 predicted proteins | sample 361571 | NCBI WGS metagenome assembly CEVS01 (sample SAMEA2623850, study PRJEB7988) | marine metagenome | isolation source: saline water (ENVO:00002010), including | reverse complement strand
CCCGTCATGGCAATACTTTTCTTTACTTTTCGCTGTGTAAATAAAGATACTAAGGATGTAAGCATGGTAATTCCAGCACTAGGTCCATCTTTTGGAGTTGCACCTTCGGGTACATGAATATGAACATTATAATTTTGAAAGACCTTGCTTTCAATACCAAAATAATCTGCATTGGATTTGATATATTCCATTGCAATAGTAGCAGATTCTTTCATGACTTTACCTAAATTTCCTGTAATATTTAAGTTACCTTTGCCCTTAGAAAGAATAGATTCAATAAATAAAATATCACCACCAAATCGAGTCCAAGCAAGCCCTGTCACAACTCCTGCCACATTGTTGTTTTCATAACGGTCACGCGCTAATTTTGGGGGTCCCAAAACTTCCTTAAGTTCTAGAGATGAAATTTTAACATTATAAGATGATTCCATCGCAATGTTTTTAGCAGCATGACGTACTACTTTAGCAATTTGCTTTTCAAGCCCTCTAACACCGGACTCTCTGGTGTAGCCCTCCACTATTTTTTCCAATTGAGGTTGACCAATATTTAAATCTTTAGCCTCTAACCCGTGTTCTTTTAATTGTTTTGGCAACAAAAACTTTTTCCCAATTTGTACTTTTTCTTCAATCGTATATCCACTAACATCAATAATTTCCATACGGTCTAGCAAGGCAGGCTGTATGTTATTTAAACTGTTTGAAGTAGCTACGAACATAACCTTAGATAAATCATAACCCATTTCTAAAAAGTTATCATAAAACTCAGAGTTTTGTTCAGGATCCAAAACCTCTAACATAGCTGACGAAGGGTCGCCTTGATGTGAATTTGACAACTTATCAATTTCGTCTAAAACAAAAACAGGATTAGAAGTACCTGCCTTTCTTAGGCTTTGAAGAATACGACCAGGCATGGCTCCAATGTAGGTTTTCCTGTGACCTCTTATTTCAGCTTCGTCTCGCAATCCCCCTAAAGAAATGCGAACATATTCTCTTCCTAGAGCTTCTGCAATAGATTTACCAAGAGAAGTCTTCCCAACACCAGGAGGCCCTTGTAAACATAAAATAGGAGATTTCATGTCATTTCGCAGTTTTAAAACTGCAAGGTATTCAATAATGCGTTTTTTTACTTTTTCAAGACCAAAATGATCACGATCCAATATTTTTTGAGCACGTTTTAAATCTAAATTATCAACGCTGAAATGATTCCAGGGTAAATCCAGAAATAAATCTAAATAATTACGTTGTATTGAATATTCTGCAACCTGAGGATTCATGCGCTGAAGTTTTCCGATCTCCTTTTCAAAATGAGCCTTGGTTTTGTCATCCCAGAATTTAGTATCCGCCTTTGATTTCATAGCTTCAATTTCTTCCTCGTAACTGACGCCGCCCAACTCTTCTTGAATCGTCTTGATTTGTTGTTGTAGAAAATATTCGCGTTGTTGTTGACTCATGTCGTGTTGAACCTTAGATTGAATATCATTTTTTAGCTCCAATCGCTGAAATTCAACGTTCATGTGTTTTAGCGTTTGTAATGCTCGCTGATGTAAATCATTAATTTCAAGTAATTTTTGCTTCTCCGCAACAGAAACCGCCATATTAGAAGAAACAAAATTTATCAAAAAAGAATTACTCTCAATGTTTTTGATAGCAAATGAGGCTTCACTAGGGATGTTTGGACTTTGTTTTATGATTTCTAAGGACAAGTCTTTGATTGAATCAATAGCAGCCTTGAATGCATCATTATCGCCTTGCGGAATAACTTCTGCAACATTTTTAATTTTAGCATTCATGTAGGGTGTTTCTGAAACCGGTGTAGCAATCTCAAAACGTTTTTTACCTTGAATTATGACAGTTGTATTCCCATCAGGCATTTTTAATACCTTTAAAATTCGTGCTACTGTTCCTATTTTGTGTACATCTTCAAATTTTGGATCTTCTACACTTTCATCTCTCTGGGCCACAACTCCGATAACCTTTGAGCCTTTGTTTGCATCATTAATGAGTTTTATAGATTTGTCACGACCGGCTGTGATTGGAATCACAACTCCAGGAAAAAGCACAGTATTGCGCAAGGAAAGTATCGGAATTGAATCTGGTAGTGATTCATTTTTAATTAGTTCCTCATCCTCAGAGGTCATGAGTGGAATTAATTCTGAATTTTCATCAAAATCTTGAAGTGACAAACTGTCAATTATTTTATATTTTGATTTACTCATAATTTATAATGGTCAAAATGTCATGCTGACATTGGTTATCATTTTAGTTATTTAAATCTTTAGCGTTTCTCAACTCCTTAAAGCCTTTAAACTAAAGCACATTTAAAAATAACAATGACAATTCTTATGCCAAGATTAAAAAGTATTAATCTAGTCCATTTTCTTGACAGAATACAAAATTATAAAAGCAACAAAAAAGAAGACTGCAAGGGCCAAAACTGAATACTGCATTGATCCTGTTAGAGCTACCAAAAATCCAAAAATAAACATACCCAATACCACTGCAATTTGTTCGGTGACATTGTAAAAACTAAAATAAGTGGCGTGGTCATGAGTTTCAGGTAGTAGCTTAGAGAAGGTGGATCGTGTTAAAGATTGGGTAGCTCCCAAAACAATTCCCAAAACAATTCCCATAGCATAAAAATAATTATCCACATTTGGCAAACTTCTATCTAATGCAAAAGCAATAAAACAAACTATTCCCCAAATACCCAGTGTTATTTTTAAGGTTGCTATATTCCCTATTTTTGTTGAGAGTCTGGAAAAGAAATATGCTCCAAAAATGGCAACAATTTGAACAATCAAAATGGTTAAAATTAGAGATAGAGTTGGTAATCCCAATTCTTTCGTACCAAATATTCCAGCCATCAAAATAATGGTTTGTACACCCACACTCATAAAGAAAAAAGAAATTAGAAAAAATTTAAGTTGTGCGTATTCTTTTAAAGACTTTAAAACTGATCGTAATTCTAAAAAACCTTTCCATATATAATCTTTTTCAGGTTTGTGATTGAAAATATTATTAGGCAGGCGTTTGTAAGTAAATTGCGCAAAACCAAGCCACCAAATTCCCACCAATAAAAAAGAAATTCTAGGGGCCAATGTAGAATCAGTAATTCCAAACCAGTCTGGTTTTTGAACTAAAACTAAACTCAAAATAAGTAGTATGACAGAACCTGCATAGCCATAAATAAATCCTTTTGCACTGACCGTGTCTTGTTGTTCAGGATGGGCAACTTCTGGTAAATAAGCATTGTAGAAAACTAGGCTGCCCCAAAAACCAATGCTCGCCAAAACAGTAAATATCAAAGCAACCCAAAGTGTAGATTCCCCTTTGAAAAAGAAAAGTGCCATAACAGACAAAGACCCTAGCAAGCAAAATGCTTTGAGAAATTTCAACTTATTACCCGTGTAATCTGCAATTGCGGATAAAATAGGTGAGCAAAAAGCTACAATAAGAAATGACAACGAAAGTGTGTAATCATACAATGTCGTTGGATTCCATAATATTCCTAAAAATGAAATATCGCCTTCTGAATTCGCGAAGGAACTGGTCATAGTGGAGTAATATATGGGGAAAATAGCAGTACTGATAACTAATGGATAGACAGAATTTGCCCAATCATAAAAAGCCCAAGCGTTGATTAGCTTTGGACTTCCTTTTTTAAATACCTTCATGAAAATTGCTATTGGTTAGCATTTTTTAAATTTAGGGATTTATTTTGGGATATATCAATTTTTCGAAAACTTGTAACGCCAAATTTTTTAGCCTCAGCCTTGGCTGATGCCGCTAGTGCGCGAAGATTTTCTATACGTGAATCATTTGAAGGGTGTGTGCTTAAAAATGCCGGGGGAGTCTTTTTACCTTCACTATTTAATTTCATGCGCTCCCAAAGCTTTGAAGCCTCGTCGGGGTTATAGCCCGCAATAGCCATGATGTAAACCCCAATTTTATCGGCTTCTGTTTCATGAGAACGACTAAAAGGTAACATGCCACCAATATTTGTGCCGACTCCGTAGGCGGTGTTAAAAAGTGTACGATCCTTATCGTCTTTTATTATCATATTACCTGCCACAGCGCCAGCTTGTTGAACCAATCCTGCACTCATGCGTTGTTGACCGTGATTGGCCAAGGCATGGGCTACCTCATGCCCCATTATGGCTGCGATACCAGTTTCATTCGCTGCAATTGGTAAAATTCCTGTATAAAAAACGATTTTACCACCAGGCATACACCAAGCATTAACCTTTTCATCTTTCACCAAGTTGTACTCCCATTTGTAATCTTTAAGATATCCCTGGTAATTATTGGCATCTAACCAACGCTCCGCAGCTGCAGCAATACGCTCTCCAACCCGTTTGATTCTGGCAGCTTCTGTTGTATTTGTGATCACATCGTTTTCAGACAAAAATTTATCGTATTCTGCAAATGCCATTGGAAGAATCTGTGAATTTGGTACCAATGCCATTGTTTTTTTTCCTGTAAATGGGTTGGTAGCACAGGAAGAGCTCACAAAAATAAAAACAAGAAATAACAGTTTAATTTTCATTTATTTAATCTTTAAATACTAATTTTTTCGTTAACTGTTTGACAAAAACATTAAAAAATTCACAAAGTTTTGTGAAAAAAAAAAGACCCATACTAAAAATACCTAATTTTATTAAAAAATCAAACCTATGTCCTACAAAAAAATGTTGTTGTGCTCTTATCTATTTTTTTTGACGGCTTGTAAATCAGAAGCACAAAAGGATTATTCTTTTAAAATTCAAAAAACAGATGAGGAGTGGAAATTACAATTGACAGACTTGGAGTATTACGTGATGCGCAGAGAAGGCACTGAGCCCGCTTTTTCAAGTCCACTTGACAAAAACTTCAGCCCAGGAACCTATGTCTGCAAAGGTTGTGAAAGCCCTCTTTTCCTGAGTATTCACAAATTTAACTCCGGTTCGGGATGGCCTAGTTTTGATAGGGAAATCCAAGGAAGTATTGCTTTTTCAGTAGATTATAATATCGGTATAGCGCGAACCGAAGAACACTGTGCAAACTGTGGAGGACATTTGGGTCATGTTTTTAACGACGGACCTAGAAAAACTACTGGAAAGCGCCATTGTATTAATGGTAGTGCCTTAAAATTTATAGCTAAAAAATGAGTGATTATAAGATAAAGAAGACTGATGCAGAGTGGAGATCCCAACTTAGCGATGAGCAATACCGCATTTTGCGACAAAAAGGAACGGAAACCCCTTTTTCAGGTGTGTATAACAGCCATTCTGAAGCGGGATTATACTCTTGCGCAGGTTGCGAAGCACCTTTATTTAAAAGCGAAGCAAAATTTGATAGTGGCTGTGGCTGGCCAAGTTTTGATGCCTCAATTGAAGGAAACGTCAATTATACACTCGATAAAAGTTATGGGATGGTTCGTACAGAAATTATTTGTGTATCATGTGGCGGTCATCTTGGTCATGTATTTAACGACGGCCCTACAGCTACAGGTACACGCTATTGTGTCAACTCTGCAAGTTTAGATTTTAAAAAATCTTAGCTCTACATACACACATCCTATTTTCACTTCATTGGACTTTATTTATATAACTAGGTTTTGTAAATTTGCAAGATCTAATAATTACTAATTAAATAGACTTATGAGTAAATATGATGTGATTGTTTTGGGAAGCGGTCCAGGAGGTTATGTAACGGCCATCCGTGCCTCTCAGTTAGGATTTAAAACGGCTGTGATAGAAAAAGAAAGTTTAGGAGGTGTCTGCTTGAACTGGGGATGTATTCCTACAAAAGCACTCTTAAAATCTGCTCAGGTTTTTGATTATCTTAAACATGCTGAAGATTACGGACTAAAAGTAGAATCCTATGACAAAGATTTTGATGCTGTCGTCAATCGCAGTCGCAACGTGGCAGAAGGCATGAGCAAAGGCGTTCAGTTTTTAATGAAAAAGAATAAAATTGATGTAATTATTGGTTACGGAAAAATTAAGCCTGGGAAAAAAGTGGATGTTGATGGAACTGAATACAGCGCTGATCACATCATAATTTCTACTGGTGCTCGCTCCAGAGAGTTACCAAGTTTACCACAAGATGGCAAAAAAGTTATTGGTTATAGAAAAGCCATGACCTTGGAAAAACAACCCAAAAAACTAATTATTGTAGGCTCAGGTGCCATTGGAGTAGAATTTGCCTATTTCTACAATGCGATGGGATCAGATGTAACAGTTGTAGAATATATGCCTCGTATTGTACCTGTGGAAGATGAAGAGATCTCAAAGCAATTGGAACGTTCTTTCAAAAAATCTGGCATAAAAATTATGACTTCCACAGAATTGACTTCGGTTGATACTACAGGAAAAGGTATTAAAGCCAACGTGAAAACCAAAAAAGGAGAAGAAACGATAGAAGCCGATGTTGTACTCTCAGCCGTAGGCATTAAAACAAATATTGAAAATATCGGATTGGAAGAAGTTGGGATTGTAACAGATCGTGATAAAATATTAGTTAACGACTTTTACCAAACCAACATGCCTGGTTATTATGCCATTGGTGATGTGACTGCTGGTCCTGCCCTCGCCCATGTAGCTTCTGCCGAAGGTATTTTATGTGTCGAAAAAATAGCTGGACAGCACGTTGAAGCCTTAGATTATGGCAACATTCCAGGTTGCACCTATTGCAGTCCAGAGGTGGCCAGTGTTGGGCTTACAGAGGCCCAAGCGAAAGAGCAAGGTTTGGAAGTTAAAATTGGGAAATTTCCCTTTTCTGCGTCTGGAAAAGCCAGTGCCGGTGGCAATACCGAAGGTTTTGTAAAGGTCATCTTTGATGCTAAATATGGTGAATGGCTGGGCTGCCACATGATTGGCGCAGGAGTTACTGATATGATTGCTGAAGCGGTATTAGGGCGAAAATTAGAAACCACTGGACACGAAGTGCTAAAAACAATTCACCCGCACCCTACCATGAGTGAGGCCGTTATGGAAGCGGTTGCAGATGCCTATGACGAGGTCATTCACATCTAAATAAAAAAATAAAAATTGAATTAAAGGCGGCCATTGGTCGTCTTTTTTGTTTATTGGAAACTTTGTAAGGCCAAAGCATAACTTTTTAAACCAAAACCTAAAACGACCCCTTTTGCATTTGGAGAAATAAAGGATTGGTGACGAAATTCTTCTCTGTTGTAAGTGTTTGAGATGTGAACTTCAATGACAGGCGTAGAAATGCCTTTCACCGCATCTCCAATACCAACCGACGTATGGGTATAAGCAGCAGCATTGAGTAAAATGCCATCATAAGAGAAACCAACTTCATGCAGCTTGTCAATAAGCTCTCCTTCAATATTAGACTGAAAATAATCAAGATGTAAAGCAGAAAAATCTTCTTGTAGTGTTTTAAAATAAGTTTCAAAAGACTCAGAACCATAAATTTCAGGCTCTCGCCTACCTAGAAGATTCAAATTGGGACCATTGATGATAATGATTTTTTTCATGTTGTAAAAATACAAAAGTTATGGCATAAAAAAAGAGAAGCCTAAACTTCTCTTTTTATTATTTAATCTGTATTTATTAAAAATTATAGCCTACAGATAATTGTAAAACGCTATGTTTAAAACCATCAGAGTCAGCATCTGGGACATCGGTCATACCAATACTGTATCTAAGACCAAAATTTAAACCAGAATCCAATTTATATCCAGCTCCAAGATTTAAAGCAAAATCAGTAGATTTTAAATCATCTTTAAAATCTACCGTACTAGATTCTGATGCTGATACACCTGTAGCTGTATCAGTAACAGAAACATCTGTTTCAGATTCGGCGCTCAATAGAAAACCTATTTGAGGACCAAATTCTAAGCTTAGAGCATCTGAAACATAATATTTTGCCATAATTGGCAAATTTAAGTAATTAACTCTTCCTGTTATGTCAAGATTAATTTCAGTACCACCATCATCTTCGCTATCTGAGCCAGTGAAACCTTGTCCAGAATACAATAATTCAGGTTGTATAGAGAAAACATCAGAAACTGCTATTTCTGCTGTAACACCAAGGTGGAATGAAGTTCTTCCATCAAAGCCATCTGCATCATCGCCTGTCATACTAGCAAAGTTTAAACCAGCTTTGGCACCAAATGTGACGTCTTGCGCATTAATCGTAAATGCAGTCAATATAAAAGTTAATAAAAGTAATTTTTTCATTTTGTTTGTTTTAAATTAGTTTGAGCAAAACTACAAAAATTTAATTAATTGCATAAAAAAAGGGGGGCAAAAGCCCCCCTTTAATATTTTTAATCTTATTTAACTCTGTTAAAAAGTATAAACAGCAGCTAAATTAAAGGCAGCTAAACCATCTGTGGTTTCACCATCAGCATCTGTAAAAATATCTTCACTAGCAGAATCTAATTTTAGTTCTGGAATAATAGTTAAATCTCCTACAGAATATCTAGCAGTAAAAGTTGGTGTGAAAACAGTAGTATCTACCGCGAGGTCTGTACCAGCATTGAACTTCATATATTCTAAGCGTAATCCCCAAGACATATTATCAGTAGACTTGAGCTGCGGGTAAACAGAATAGGAAGTAAATCCTTCAGCTCCTAGGGATACAGCATTAACTTGAGCTGTAGTCCATGTTGTACCAACATTTGCTAATGGGTTATCAAAATCAAAACCAAAATCAGCAATGTGAGCATTCAATTTAATATTAAAATCCTCACTTATATCAAATCCAATCTTGAAATCAAGGTAAGAAGCGTCTTCGCTTTCTAGAAATGAAAAACCAGTAGTTTCTTTATAACTAAAACCAGCGGCAATGGAATAATTACCTGTATCATTACCAACTGAAACTTCAGCTGGATTCATAAGACCTACTCCAGCTCTAAAGTCGTTACCAAGGTCGAATTGAGCTACTAAACCATTAAAGTTTCTAGCTGAATATGTAAACATATGTGACATGCTGTAGTGAAAATTATTAGCAGCTGACATTGTCTCATATCCCATCCAGGAGTTAAAACGTCCCATCATCAATGTTACCTTGTCGCTAGGATTCCAATATACATATGCCTCATTTACAAAACCAGCTTCATTAGCATCGTCCTCTCCAATTGTAATTGATCCACCTTGAGAATCCATACGAGGTCCATATGCAAAATCAGCTACAAAACCTACTATTTCACCTTGGTATGTAAAGTTAACATTGGCTAATCCTGCAGAAAACCCAGAATCGTTATTAAATGCACTAAGATCACCAGAATTTCCAGACACGTTGTTAGGACCGTCATTACCAGAAGATAAGTTAGCTTTAAAATAAGCGTCAACAGAACCAGTTACATTGAACTTGGGTCCATCCTCTTGACCAAATGTTAAACCTACAAAGGCAAGAAAAGCAATAGATAATAATTTTTTCATAATTAATTTTTTGTTTATCATTAGTAATACAAAATTAAGTAAAAAAAATTGTCAAAGCCTAAAAAAAAGAAGTTTTTTTACTTTAATCGTTAAAAACATGCACTTTATAGATGTTTTAAGAAGTAAGAGATTTTACTAATCATAAAAAAAGGCGATGCTGGTAGCATCGCCTTAATTCTATTGTAGTTGTAAAATATTACAACATAAAACCTATTCTAAAGTTAGCAGAAAGGTTGTGATCTAATTCAAAAGTAGTATTTCCGTTGTCACCACCTTCAGCCGTAACATCCAAACCAAAACCAAACTCAGTTCCGATATAAACCTTAGGAATGATGTAGTAATCAGCACCAACGAAAACTCCGCCAGCAAGACCAAAGTCTATATCATCTCCACCGATGTTTTCGATTGCAATACCTCCTTGATAACCCCAGAAAGTTGATAATCTTTCAGCTCCAGCAAGATGATTTTCGATACCATAACCAAATTTAGCATTGATAATAGTGTCTGCACCGTCTGCATCAGAACCATTCAAGTTAAAATCACCATACATTCTTACAGCCTTAGAGTCGTCTCTCCATTTTCTCATCATTACAGCTATTGTACTACCTGTAAGATTTTCTTGAGCTTCTCCAAATTGTGAACTTCCCTGTAAATTAGGAGTGAAATGCATTTCAAAAGCAATATCACCAGCAGAAGGCTTATTAAATGTTCCAGCGTTTGTTGATATTTGAGCAGAACCAAAAGCAAAAATTGATAATGCTGCAGTTAAGAGTAATTTTTTCATAATTAATTATTTTAGTTTATGATTAATAATGCAAAATTATATAAAAATATTTATGAAAACCTAAAAAAAAGAGATTTTTTTTACTTTTATCGTTAAAAACGTACACTTTATGGATATTTTAAGAAGTAGATCATTGAAAATAAATTTAAATTATATTTAATTAATTATTAAAAAATCTTTGTTAATCTTAAATAATCAATATTTTTGATCCTAATTCACAGACTTATGTATCGTATTTTTTTAATTTCATTTTTTCTTTTTTCAACTTTTGTCTATTCGCAAAATCCAATATTTTATGCAGAAGATATCACAGCTAAAGAGCTGAAATCGATGCTTACTATCTATGCTTCTGACGCTTTTCAAGGACGTGAGGCAGGTACAAAGGGCGAACAAATGGCGGTGGAATATCTTCGTGATGAGTATCAAAAAATTGGTGTTTCAGCAGCTAAACTAGATGGTGACTATTTTCAATATATTCCATTAAGACTCAATAAGCCCCCGAAAGTTAATATTTCTATAAACTCGGAAAAATTCAGCTACTACCAAGATTTTATAAATGTTTCTTCAGGACCTACTAAAAATATGCGTTTTGATTCCTATATATATGTTGGGCATGGCATTAAAGACGCAAAATACAACGATTACGAAAATATAGATGTTTCTGGAAAATTAGTGGTTGCAATTTCCGGAGAACCAAAAAATAAAGAAGGGAATTATTTTGTTTCAGGATCTGATAAAACTTCAAAGTGGTCTGATGACCGACAATCCTTAAGTGCTAAACAGAATTTAGCTAAAGAAATGGGCGCTGCTGCCTTTATTTTAATTGATGAATCATTATTCAAGCGCTATGCACGTTATTATAAGCGGAAAGACCAAAGCGAGGAAGAAACTAATTTATCCCTAAATGTCAATTCAAATCCTTTTTATGGGTTCTTAGTTGGGGACAGCATAGGTAATTCTCTTATTCGGAAAAAAAATGGAATTTATTATAGCAATATCCAAATTGATTATAATAGCGCATTTGAGTCTTTAGTGTCAAAAAATGTGGTAGCATTGATTCCTGGATCAGAAATTCCCAATGAATATATTGTTATTTCTGCACATCTCGACCATATTGGTGTTCATCACGGTGACGTGTTTAATGGAGCGGATGACGATGGATCTGGAACCGTGGCCATTTTGGAGATAGCTGAAGCATTTCAAAAGGCAGTTAAAAATGGAGATGGGCCAAAACGCTCTATTCTTCTATTGCATGTGAGTGCGGAAGAAAAAGGACTTCTTGGCTCTCAATACTATACTGATTTTGATCCAATTGTTCCGTTGAAAAATACAGTTGCCAATTTGAATATTGACATGATAGGAAGAATAGACCCAAAACGAAAAAAAGGAAAACGAAACTACATTTATTTAATTGGTAGTAATAGATTAAGCACAGAGCTTCATGAAATTTCTGAAATGGTGAATGAAAAATATACAGGTATAGAACTCGATTATACCTTCAATGATGAAAACGACCCCAATCGATTTTATTACCGCTCGGACCATTATAATTTCGCAAATAAAAATATTCCAATTATTTTCTATTTCAATGGCACGCACGAAGATTATCACAAGGCAACGGATACTGTAGATAAAATACAATTTGATTTATTGGAAAATCGAGCTAAACTTGTATTTTACACCGCTTGGGAATTGGCCAACAGAAAAGAGCGAATTATTGTAGATAAAAAATTTAAATAACTTTAAGTATTCATTTTTTAATTTTAAAAAATATCAAGAAAACAAAAAAAGTCCTTTCAAGATGAAAGGACTTTTTGGGTGGAAGATCGGTCTCGAACCGACGACCTCCTGGACCACAACCAGGCGCTCTAACCAACTGAGCTACAACCACCATATCGCAAAAAAAATGCGTCAACAAATGTAGTGGATTTATGATTTTTACAAAAGATTTAATTTAATTTTATTTTAAATCAAAAATATCATTAACGGAAATCAAACGTTCAGATGTGAAGCCTTCAGCAAAATCAGTATTTGTAAGTCGACCTAAATCGGCTGCGCGATAGCGAACACTATCTATAAAATTTTGAGTTGAAATTGGAGTCTCAAGTTCTGTACTATCACTATTATAAAACTGTGATTCATAGGCCGCTACAGCTTTCATTTTTAGATCTATATAGCCACTGATATCAACGACAAAATCAGGTGGAATTGAATCCCACTGAATATAGCTGTAAGTAGCCTTAGGGCGCCAAGAATTTTGATTCTTGCTTCCTGCCCCGTTTGTTTTAATTTTTTGTAGACCACTTAAAAAACATGCCTCTCGAACTAATGAATTGGACTTGCCATGATCAATATGTCGATCAGCAATCGCGTTGCACAATACAATTTCGGGTTGATATTGTCTAATTTTTTCAATGACCTTTAGTTGATTTTCTTTGTTGTTAAAAATAAAACCATCTGGTAAATTTAGATTTTCTCTTATTTCAACTCCTAAAATTTTTGCAGCCTTTGCAGCTTCTGCAGCACGAATTGTAGCTGTACCACGGGTTCCCAACTCACCTCTTGAAAGATCAATAATTCCAACGGTTTTTCCAGCTTGAATGGCCTTTGATATCGTACCACCACAACCCAACTCAACATCATCGGGATGTGCTCCAAATGCAAGAATATCAACTTTCATAATCAATTTTGTTTTTACAGACATTTAAGGCTTGTTCAATATCGTAAATTAAATCTTTTTTAGACTCAATTCCAACTGAAAAACGAATCAATTGATCAGATATCCCCTGTGCTTTACGATCGACTTTAGACAACAACGCATGTGATGTTTTACTGGGTATAATCATGGTACTTTCAACGCCTGCCAAACTCATAGAAGGTTTTATTAAATTCAAGGACTTTAAGAAATATTGTGCTGAATAATTTTCATAAAGTTCAAATGAAAGCATTGCCCCATATCCGCGCATTTGGGTTTTTGCCAAATCATGGC
>CEVS01042845.1_pt1 | contig 13179 bp, 10 predicted proteins | sample 361571 | NCBI WGS metagenome assembly CEVS01 (sample SAMEA2623850, study PRJEB7988) | marine metagenome | isolation source: saline water (ENVO:00002010), including | reverse complement strand
TTAGATATCACAATGTAATAGGACCAAGAATGGGATTTAAACATGTTATACCCCACCTTGCAGAAAGATTTTTAGTGAATAAAGAAAATCCTTTTTTAATGTATGGACATGATCAAACAAGAGCCTTTTGTCATATCACTGATGCGGTTGAAGGAACAGTTCTAGCTATAGAATCTGATAAATCAAATGGTGAGATCTTTCATATAGGAACAGAAGAGGAAATAACTATTGAACAGTTAATAAAAACTACTGGTAGTTTTTTTAATTATGATGGAACTTATAAAGAAGCTCAAACATTTCCAGGATCAACAAACAGAAGATGTCCTGACATATCAAAAGCAAGAAATTTGCTCGGCTATAACCCAAGATTTAAATGGCAAGAATCCTTAGAGGCCACTCTTGAATGGTATGAGGATTTCTTTCAAAAAGGTGAAACAGCGTTTGAAACCTCATTTGAAGATCCAACTAATGTATAGCATAACTAAAAGGATATTAGATATATCAACTGCATTCATTGCTCTAATTATATTGATCCCCTTGTTTATACCAATTATTTTAATATTGAGGTTTACAGGAGAAGGAGAAGTATTTTATTTTCAGGAAAGAGTGGGCTTAGATAATAAGACTATTAAAATATTTAAGTTTGCTACTATGCTTAAAAATAGTGAAAAAATAGGAACAGGGATATATACAGCTAAAAGTGATCCAAGAATTCTACCTTTTGGTAATTTTTTAAGAAAAACTAAAATTAATGAGTTGCCGCAAATCATTAATATATTAATTGGCGACATAAGCCTAGTTGGACCAAGACCACTAATTAGAAAAACATTTGAGCTTTACAAAGAACAAGATCAAAAAATAATATACTCAATTAAGCCAGGATTAACTGGTATTGGCTCTATTGTGTTTAGAAATGAAGAGGAAATATTAAATAATACTGAGATGGAATTAGAAGAGTTCTATAAAAACTTCATTACTCCATACAAAGCTGAACTTGAATTATGGTATGTAAAAAATAAATCATTTTTATATGATTTAAAAATTATATTTCTAACGGCTTGGGTAATATTATTTAAAGATTCAAAACTACCATGGACTATATTTAAAGGCTTGCCAAAAAGAGATCAAATTTAATGATAAATATTTCAGATATCTCCAATCAAAAACCTTATTTAAAATTTAAAAAGCTTTATAAAGAGGCTCTTACTGCGCAACAACCTAACATTGAGGCTGTTTGCTTAAGTTCATTTGATAATAAAAACAAAGAACCAAACTCAAGATTTGTTAATCTTAAATATATTATTGATGATGAATGGATATTTTTCTCAAATTACTTAGGCCCTAAAGCTAAGGAATTTAATTATTGTCCTAATATATCTGCAGTATTCTTTTGGCATCAAACAAACACTCAAATTCGCATAAAAGCAAAAATACAAAAATCTCCAAAAGAATTTTCTGACAATCATTTTGAGCATAGAGATAAAGGTAAAAATATTCTTGCTATTTCATCTGAACAATCAAAAGAAATCGACTCTTACAATGATTTTATAGATGTTTATGAGCAAGCCTCAAAAAAAATATTAAACACACAAAAAAGACCTAATCACTGGGGTGGTTATTCTTTTAGGCCATATTATTTTGAATTTTGGCAAGGCCATAATCTAAGGATTAATAAAAGAGAAGCGTTTATTTTTGAAAAAGATGTTTGGAAAAATATCTTCCTTCAGCCATAAAGAAAAATATATTTACCTTACATATCAATTAGTTTAAAATGCTACCCAAATCTATGAAAAATAATAAATCACAAAATTACTCGCTACACTTTTGTTAGATTCTCTTTTGTTAAAATTAAACATATAACTCTCATCAAAAAATATTCTAGGTAAATCCAATAGCTACAAATACAAAAAATAGAACTCCTATCAATGATAAGATTCAAGCGGATCAAGTTATGCTTATTGATTCTAATGGAGAAAAGAAAGGTTTAGTAAGCATTAATGATGCTCTTGAAGCTGCAAAAAATCAGTCACTTGATCTTGTACAAGTTTCTCGCTCAGATTCTGATCCAATTGTTTGTAAACTTCTTGACTACGGGAAGCATGTTTTTGAAAAAAAGAAGAATACTTCTTCATCAAAGGTTAAAATCAAAAAAAATACTACAAAAGAAATTAAATTTAGACCATCCACAGATGTGGGCGATTACAATATCAAATTAAAAAAAATTAAAAGCTTTATTCTTGGTGGAGATAAGGCTAAAATAAGCGTCCGTTTTAGAGGTAGAGAGATACTAAATAGTGATATGGGTCTAAATCTTTTGCATAGATTGAGGGATAACTTAGAAGATATCGCTCAGGTTGACCAAGAACCTTCTCTTGAAGGCAGGCAATTATTGATGGTATTGTCACCACTAAAAAAGAAGTAGAGCTAGTAATTTTTAAAAATTAATTATGGGATATAAAATTAAAACACATTCTGGGGCTGCAAAGCGATTTAAGAAGACTGGATCTTCTGTAAAAAGTAAAAGCGCAAACAGAAATCATATTCTTACAAAACAGTCTACTAAAAGAAAAAGACATAACAGAGGCTTAAATAAGTTAACTGGCACAGTTCTTAAAATGGCTTCAAAACTTATTAGATAATTATGCCAAGAACAACCAAATCAGTAACAGCTAAAGCAAGACATAAAAAAGTACTTTCTTCTACAAAAGGACAATATGGTGCTCGAAGCAGACTTTTTAAGACCGCTAAACAAGCAAATATTAAATCACTTCAGTATGCTTTTAGGGATAGAAAAAATAAAAAAAGAGCATTCAGATCTTTATGGATTTCACGAATTAATGCTGCATCAAGAAATTTAGGGGTTTCATACTCATCCCTTATCAATGGGCTTGCAAAAAATAATATTGAACTCGACAGAAAAGTTCTTTCCGATATAGCCATAAATGATCCTGCTACTTTTGAGATGATTCATAAAAAAGCTACTAGCTAGTTTTTTCTTATCTTAAATGTCATCAGATATCGACATTAACTTACCAAAAATATCTCTCAATAGGGGTTCAATTCATCCCATAAATCAAATGAAAGATTCAATTTTGAGTCTTCTTAATTCATTTGGTTTCCAAATTATTGATGGTCCTGAGATTGAAACTGAAGAATATAACTTTGATATGTTAAATATAAAAGAGTCTCATCCCGCGCGTCAGATGCATGATACCTTTTATGTTAATGACAAAAAATATGTCCTCAGAACACATACATCACCCGTTCAAATAAGAACAATGTTAGGAAATAAACCACCAATGGCTTTTATATCTAGTGGAAAAGTTTACAGAAAAGATGATGATGCAACCCATCTACCAATGTTTCATCAAATAGAAGGCATATATGTTGATAAAGAAGTTAATTTTGCTCAACTTAAAGATTTAATATATAAAATAGTTCATTCTTTATTTGGTGAAAATATTAAATTAAGGTTTCGTCCCTCTTATTTTCCATTTACAGAGCCCTCTGCTGAAGTTGATATTATGTCTAAAGAAGGAGAATGGTTGGAGATTCTTGGTTGTGGGATAGTAAATCCGATAGTTTTAGAAAATTGTAATATTTGTTCTGATAGCTATAAAGGGCTTGCTTTTGGATTGGGTGTAGAAAGAATTGCTATGCTCAAATATGGCGTAAGGGATATAAGAGAATTTTATAAATCTAATTTAGATTTCTTAAGGCAATTTAAATGAAAATAGCCTACAAACATCTTTTAAGGTTTCTTAAAAAAAAACCCTCGATTGAGGATATTTCTGAGAAATTATTTCAACTAGGTCATGAACACGAGATACAAAGTTCTGTATTCGACATGGAATTTACCCCCAATAGAGGTGACTGTTTATCTTTATTGGGCTTGGCTAGGGATTTAAATGTATTTTACGAAACTAATCTTGAATTAAATATATCTAATTTAGAAATCAAAAAACTTGATTTGAACTTTACAAACAATGTTATAGATAAATGTCCTGCAATATATTTTTTAAATATACAAGTAGAAGATATTGCTTATAGTTATGAAGATTATCTCGAAAGTTATTTCGTAGACCTCAAACTAAATAAAAATAATTTTTTTACAGATATATCTAACTACATTGCTTATGAAATGGGTCAACCCACTCATTGTTATGATTATGACAAATTAGGCGAACCCAAAATTTCTTTAACTAATGAAATATCTGAAAATAAATTTAAAACTTTGCTAGATAAAGATATCGAATTGGATGGCACTGACATGGTTTTTTCTAACCATGATAAAGTAATAAATTTAGCCGGAATAATTGGAGGAATGGAAACCGCATGCACTAATAATACTAATGATGTTCTGGTTGAATGTGCTTATTTTTTGCCAGAATCAATAATTGGTAGAGCGGTAAAATACAATGTTCAGTCAGATGCATCGCATAAATTTGAAAGAGGTGTTGATCCAACAATTCAAGAAAAAGCTTTAAGACGTTTCATTCAGATTGTCGCTGATCATGCAAAAATAATAAAAGCTGAAATTTTTTCTTATTCTTCGGGCAATTTTCAAAATAAAGAATTAGAAATTAATTTTTCAAAGATTAATTCAATTTTGGGCACAAATAAAAATAATCATGAGTACAAAGATGCTCTCATGAAACTTGGTTTTAATTACGATAAATGCATTAGGGTTCCTTCATATAGAAATGACATAAATAATCAAAATGATCTTGCCGAGGAATTTGCAAGAGTAATTGGTTACAACAAAATCATACCTAAAAGTATCAGTCTTCCAAAAATTAAAAACAATAAATTAGATACAGTTGAAAGAAATATTAAATCATTTTTAATAGAGAAAGGGTTTTTTGAAGTTATTAATTTTCCTTTTTGTAATGACAACAAAAAAGATGCCATTAAAGTTGATAATCCATTGGATAGTAATAGAGAGTTCCTAAGAACTAATGTTATAGATTCTCTAGTTTCTAACATTATTTATAATGAAAAAAGACAAAAGGATTCTATAAAGATATTTGAAATATCTGACATATATTCATCGACTGATATTCTTGTTGATAAAAAAATTGCAATTGCCGTTTCAGGAAGACGCGGCCACAATTATAAAGACTTTAGTAATCAATTAGATGACAAATATATTTCTAATTTGTTTGAAGAATTGGGCATTAATCTTGATGAGGAGATATTAAATATTCCAAAAGATAATTTAGATTCAAAATTAAAAACAAAGATATTTGCAGTTGAATTGAGTGTAAAGGATATCCAAGAGAATTTTTATCAGGAATTAAGTTCTTACAGAACAAAAGAGGACTATGCTCAATATGAACCAATTTCTGAATTTCCATCCAGTTCGAGAGATTTATCCTTTTCAATAGGAGATTCATCAAAAGTGAAGTTTGCAATTGAAACATTAGATAATGTTAAACCAAAGTTCTTAAAAGAATCATTTATGTTCGACTATTATAAAAATAACGAAACAGATATTACAAAAGTTGGATATAGATTTATATTTCAATCACATAAAAAAACATTAACTGATTCAGAAATAGATGAAAGCATAAATGACATAATTGAACCCATGCTTCTCATAGATTCAGTTACTCTTCCTGGATTAAAATAAATTTCTTCTATAAATAATTTTTTAAAAACCATATTTAGTTTACAATCTAACTAAATACTTATTTTGATTTTAAAATGAAACATACAATTTTTTATTTGTCATTTATCTTTTTTTTCATAACATCGCCATCTCTTGTTAACGCTCAAGATTTTGATGAAGATTTTTTGAAAAGTCTTCCTGAGGAAGTTCAAACTGATCTCATGAAAAGGAAATCGGACAAAGAAGAGTTAGAAGAAGATAGATACAGGAGGCCATCTTCGTACGTAGAGAAAAAGAACTCTAGAAAAAAAATTGAGCAACTGCAAAAAGAACTAGATTTACTTCGAGGTGAATTACTAGAATCTGAAGATAATAAATTAGATATTAGATTTGGTTCTGAAATATTCTCTCTTATGCAAACAACTTTGATGCCATTTAATGAACCCAATTTTGATGGGGAATATGTTTTAGATTATGGTGATGTTTTAGAAATACAATTAGTTGGTCAAAAAAGCGATTCTCATATATTACCAGTTAAAAGAGATGGATCAGTAAGCATACCTGGAGTTGGGAAAGTATTTGTATCTGGACTTTCTCTAGATAATGCAGTTAATACAATATCAAAAAAAATAGAATCTTTTTACACAGCTGTTGAAGCTTATACAACCCTTGTGAGTGTGAGAGATATTCAGGTAATAATTGCTGGTAATGTATTCAGCCCTGGACCTTATACATTAAATGGAAACTCTACATTATTTCATGCACTTGCTATTTCAGGGGGCCCTTCAGAAGATGGTTCTTTTAGGCAAATAGATTTGGTACGTGGAGGTAAGGTTATAGAAACAGCTGATTTTTATGAAACTTTTATAAATGGTGCATCAAGTTTTTCATCTAGATTGCGTTCGGGTGATCTTGTTTTTGTTAGACCCGTTTCAAATTTAGTATCAATTTCTGGTGCTGTAAAAAGACCAGGTACTTATGAATTAAGACTTGATGAAAACTTGTCAACAGTTATTTCATTTGCAAACGGCATCAACAATAAAGCTGACTTATCTCAACTAAGTTTAATTAGAATTTCTAATGGCTCGGTTTCAAATATACCCGTAAAAAGTTTATCTGAGTTTAATAATATGCTTTCAGAAGATAACGATAAATTAGTTATAGGAAGTTATTCTTACAGGTCAGTAGAAATCGAAGGTGCAGTAAAAAATCCTGGTAAGTACTTAGTTAATGAGGGAGCTGGAATTTATGATTTAGTTTTAATTGCAGGCGGCTATAATAATACTGCTTATCCTTTCGGAGGAGTTTTAGAGAATAATCAAACAAAGAAAATAAATGAAAAAGCTGGTCAAAAGTTGTATGAATCTTTTATTGATGAACTTTCAAATATATCTTCCACTGTTGTTCCTCAGCAGGGAGAGATGGGTTTTTTAGCAGAGCTTATTACCGAAATAAAAAATACCAAACCTTCTGGCAGGGTTAGTGCTGAGTTTGATCTTGAAAAATTGAAAAACGATCCTTCGTTGGATATTTTATTACAGGATGGAGATAAGATTACAATCCCTGAATTTCTTGATCATATTTATATCTTTGGTGAGATTAATACCGAGGGTACTATTAGATACAAAGAGGGCGCTGATTTCAAATACTATATTGATAAAAAGGGCGGCTATAGCCCTTATGCAAATAAAAAGAATGTATATGTATTACATCCAAATGGTGAAACTACTTTAGTTGCTGATAATAAAAATATTTTTATGAGGCAACGTAAAGATAATATGGTACTTTATCCAGGATCAGTTATCTTTATTCCCCGCGAAACTGCTAAAGTTCCTTTTTCAGTTGCTGCACAGGCATATGCTTCAATTCTTGGAAATATAGGAGTATCACTTGCATCAGTATCAGTATTAAAAGATTAATCTAAAGGCATCTATTCTTATGAAAATAAAAAGAATGCTATCTTTATTAATTTTTACTTCTCTAATAATACCGAATATTTATTCCGACAGCTTTAAATACAATACATATAACAATCATGGCATGGTTGGATTAATAAATATGCCAACAGCTCGAATATATAGCGAAGGCTCACATGGCTTTACTTTTTATTACGGATCACCTGATCAAAAAATGAATATTACATCTTCACCTTTTGACTGGCTTGAAGCGTCAATATTTTATTCAAATATAAAAGATAATCCAGTGGGTTGCAATTTTCAAAGTTGCAGAAAGGATAAAGGATTTAATTTTAAAATAAGACTTAAAGAAGAAGGATTTTTGCCTGCTATCGCTGTAGGTTTAAATGATATAGGGGGAACCGGTCTTTATAGCTCTGAATACATTGTTGGAAGTTATGGGATTAATAAATTAGATATGCATTTTGGCCTAGGATGGGGAACGCTTAACGGCACTTCGGATTTTAGAAACCCACTTACCTTTCTTAGTGACAGTTTTGAAAATAGGCCTGGGATTCTAAATATTGAAGGAGGTAAAATTGCTTCTGATTCTATATTTTCAGGAAAAAATGTATCACCTTTTTACGGAATTTCTTATGCAATTCATCCTAAGGTTCTATTAAAAGTCGAACACGATTCAACACTTACTGATAGGCGTGAGCTTCCATATGATGATCCTAAAAGCAGAATCTCTTTCGGATTTGATTATTTATATAATGATAATATTAACATTGGTCTTTCCGCTGAAAGAGGGAACTATATTTCATTAAAATTTTCAATTAAACAAGGTCTCGAGGCTAAGGAATTTAAATATGTCACCGCTACAAAAATAGAGAATGAAAGTAAAGAAACATCCTTTATAAGAAATCTTCAAGCAAATGGACTAGGCATTAACGAAATATTTGAGGATTCAGATACTATCGGTGTTGAGGTAATGCAATTTTCTCACCCAAGCTTAGACATCATAGAAGAAATAATAATGACAGCTAAGGGCGAAAGTGGAATTAATAAAGATATTAAAGTTAACTATACAATTCACGGACTTAATGCTGAAGATCAGTTCGATCAGGCATTCAAAAACAGGTCTAAACAAATTTATCAAAGGCAAGCAAATGCAGCTTTCTATCAAGATACAAAATTAACTGTTAGACCTTTTCTTGCGGCCAGAGAGGATTTTCTTAAATTTTCTGTTATGTTAAATAATGATGGTGAATATATTTTTTCAGAGAACTTTTTCTTTACTTACAATCTTAAATATTCTATTTGGGATAACTTTGATGATTTAACATATCCACCTGTAGATATTGGCCCAGCTGAAGTTAGAACAGATATCAAAAAATACTTAAACGATTTTGATGGTCGTTTAGTTATTGGTAGAGCCCAGTTTGATTATCATTTTTCTCCAAAACAAAATAACCATATAGTTATTACAGCAGGATTGCTCGAGGAAATGTTCTCTGGATATGGTTTTGAGTATTTATATTTTGATAACGGCAAAGATTATGCTTATGGCTTCGAAGTTTTTGATGTCGTAAAAAGAGATTATGAAATGAGGTTCGGGACATTAGATTATAAAAATACGGTAGGCTCATTTAATTTTCATTTTAGAAATAAAAAAATAATACCTTTTGATGCAAAAATATCAGTTGGTGAATATCTTGCTGGAGATCTAGGCGGAACTTTTGAGATTTCAAGAAAATTTGAAAATGGAACAAGTTTCGGTGGTTTCGTTACTTTGACTAATGTTTCTACTAAGGAATTTGGCGAGGGTTCATTTGATAAAGGAGTATATTTTAATATTCCATTAGGTGGAAATATTGGAAATTATATGTGGAGACCTCTTACAAAAAACCCTGGAGCAAGGCTAAATAGGAAGTACACTTTGTATGATTTATTAGTAAAGTTTCGACCTTTCGAAGGATAAATATTTTATTAACTATTTATTAGTTATTACTTCAAGAAAAATTTTTATAAATATAAGTTAAAAAAAAACATAAAAAAATTTACTTAGTTTCAAAATTATATATAATCCATTATCTAAGTACTGAAAATAAATGTTAATTAATTAATGAATAATAAATTAATATGCGTTATATTAGTCTCTAATGGCTTAAAATTAGCCGCTTGATTGTTTTATAAGTACTTACAAAATCATTAAAAGAGGAAATGATATGAAGAGGAATCAAAAAATGAAATTACAAAATACTAAACTTCTGGCACTTGCTGTTATATTTTTTAGTTCGATATCACTTGATGCTTTTGCAGACAAAAATGTGTTATCAGCAGAAGACATTGCAGTAATAGAAAATAGGATTGATGGAATGAGTATTTCTGAGCTAAATACTCAAAGAGAATCATTAATGGCAGAAGCAGCCTATCTTCAGGCAGAACAAGGTGCTTCACAAAGCCCTACAAGAAGCAGAGCTATTTCATCAAGACTTAGTCAAATTACAGCTGAACTTTCTCTAATACAGAAAGCTTTAATAGGGTTAGGGTCTATTGCTATCCTAAGTAATCTTGCTGATGATGGTTACAATGACAATACTCCTCCAGTTATTACTATTAATGGAAGTTCTTCTGTCACAGTAGAATTAGGGACTGCATATTCTGATGCTGGAGCAACTGCTAATGATGCATTCCACGGATCAACTACCGTTTCCTCTTCTGGTAGTGTTGATACAAACGTAGTGGGAACTTATACAATTACTTATACGGCCACAGACTATGATGGTAACACTGCTACAGCTACAAGAACTGTTAGTGTTGTAGATACAACTAATCCAGTGGTAACTGTGACTGGTTCAGCTTCAGTAACTCATGAATTAGGTGAAGCATATACAGATGCTGGAGCAACAGCAACTGATGCTTCTGGAAGTGTTAGTGTTACATCTTCAGGTACTGTAGACACAACAAGTGTTGGTACCTACACAATTACTTACACATCTACTGATGCATCTGGAAATTCTGGATCAGCATCTAGAACTGTAACCGTAGTTGATACTACAGCTCCGGTTGTTACTGTAACTGGAGACAACCCAGCTACTGTTGAGCTTGCTGGTACTTATACAGATGCTGGAGCAACAGCTACTGATGCTTCTGGAGATGTTACTGTAGTAACTACAGGTACTGTAGACACAACAAAAGTTGGGGCTTATACAATTACTTATACTTCTACAGATGCTTCTGGAAATGCAGGAACAGAAACTAGAACTGTAAACGTAGTAGATACTACAAAACCGGTTGTTACCGTAACTGGTTCGGCCACAGTAACTCTCGAATTAGGTGATACATATACAGATGCTGGAGCAACAGCTACTGATGCTTCTGGTGATGTAACTGTCGTAACTTCAGGTGATTCCTATTTAGATCAAGCTGGTAGTGAATTTGTCGATGCAGGTACAATTGGTTCTTATACAATAACTTATACTTCTACCGATGCTTCTGGAAATGCTGGAACAGCAACTAGAACTGTAAACGTAGTTGACACGACAGCTCCGGTATTTACCTCGGCACCAAACTTTGAAGTACTTGAGGGTATTACTAACATTGGTTACGTAACTGTTAAACAAGACACACTAGCTACTAAAGTAGTTGCTGGTAGCACAAGAGGCCAGGTAACCTTTACTATTGATAGTAGTGATATGAGCATTGATTCTTCTTCAGCATTGTTAACGTTTAACTCTGCTCAAGATTATGACAGTATGTATGATGAACAAGGATTGCTTCAATATAGTGCAGTTGTAACCGCAACTGATCCAAGTGGCAATGCTACTAATCAAACTATTACAGTTAACGTATTAAACGATCCTAACGATGATACTGGTAGAGAAAATGCTACTGGTACTGGTACTGAAACAGGTATGGGAACTGGTACTGGAACTGGCACAGCTGGAGATACAGCACCAGTTATAACATTAGTTGGAGGCTCTACAGTTACACATGAATTAGGTGATGTTTACACAGATGAATATTCAGTTACTGACGACTATGATCCAACTGTGACCGTTGAAGTATCTGGTACAACATACTTAGATCAAGAAGGTGGTAGCCCATATGTTGATTCAGGCACAATAGGTTCTTATACAATAACTTATACAGCTACTGATGATGAAGATAATACTACAACAGTAACTAGAACAGTTAACGTTGTTGATACTACAGCACCTGTGTTTACATCTTCTGGCAGCTATGAAGTTCTTGAGGGTAACCTCAGTATTGGTAACGCTACAGTTGAGCAAAATACTCGTGCTACTAGACATGTTATTGCAACTGGAAGAGGTGAAATTGAATGGGATATCTTAATTCAAGATGATATAGCTATTGATAAATCTTCAGGGGCACTAACCTTTAAATATGCTCAGGATTATGACAGCATGTATGATGAGGAAGGAAAGCTTGAATATGTAACTCTTATTAAAGCAACCGACCCAAGTGGAAACTATACTACACAACAGATCACAGTTACGGTATTAAACGACCCTAACGATGATACTGGTAGAGAAAATGCTACTGGTACTGGTACTGCGACAGGTATGGGAACAGGTACTGGAACTGGAACAGCTGGAGATACAGCTCCAACTATTACGCTAAATGGTTCTGCTACTGTAACTCATGAATTAGGCGATATTTATACAGACGCTGGAGCAACAGCTACTGACGACTATGACCCAACTGTAACTGTGGTAGTATCTGGTACAACTTACCTAGATCAGGGAGGCGGTAGTCCTTATGTTGATTCAGGTGTGACAGGTACCTACACAATAACTTATACAGCTACTGATGATGAAGATAATTCTTCTACAGCAACTAGAACAGTTACCGTTGTTGATACTACAGCACCTGTGTATACATCTTCTGGAAACTTTACGGTTCTTGAAGGTAATACCAACGTAGGGTATGTTACAGTTGAGCAAGGTACTCGTGCTACTAGACATAATCCTGCATCTGGAGATGGTAGAGTTACGTTTAGTCTAGTCAATACTGGAGCTTCCAACGGCACTGCTGGAGCTAACGCATTGAGTATTGATGCTTCTTCAGCGTTGATAACCCTTAACTTTACTGTAGACTATGACAGCATGTATAACCCTGACGATGGTAAACTTGATTACCTTGCAACAGTTACTGCAACTGATGCAAGTGGCAATGCTACTAATCAACAAGTCGTAGTTACAATCCTAAACGATCCTAACGATGACGTTGGATATGCCGAAACTGCAACTGCAACTAATGGTAGTACAGCTACAGGTACAGGTACAGGAACGAACGAAAACTAAGAAAGCGTAAATTTGTGAGCCTTGGTAAAAAAGATATTTCAAAAAATATCTCTACCAAGGCTCATTTTTCTTTAAATGAAAGTGAAAATTTTTTAAATAGTTTTCTTAAACTTTTAAAAGATAAAGGTCGCAAAAATATTATAAAAATATCTAAGTTTGGTACCTTTGAAAAAAAAATAACACCTCAAAGAATCGGCAGAAATCCTAAAACAAAGGAAGAGTTTATAATCAATAAAAGATCAAAATTTACCTTTAAAAGCTCAAATAACGTTAAATCTTTTTTAAATTAATTTAATGGTCGGGATGGCCGGATTTGAACCGACGACCACTACACCCCCAG
>CEVS01066017.1_pt1 | contig 13192 bp, 15 predicted proteins | sample 361571 | NCBI WGS metagenome assembly CEVS01 (sample SAMEA2623850, study PRJEB7988) | marine metagenome | isolation source: saline water (ENVO:00002010), including | reverse complement strand
TCAGCGAGTTTAGGAAAAAGTTCTTCTGGATTATCGTAGTTATGAATCTCTCCAGCAGAGCCATCTGTTGCGGTGGCAACAACTACTCTATGCCCTTCAGCTGCATATTTTGCTAAAGTGACACCTGTTGATACTGATTCATCGTCTGGGTGTGCATGAAAAGCGAGTATGCTTTTCATTATTAACTATCTTGTTCTGTTAAGTCTTCTACTAATTCTTTGCCACGTAAAATTGCTGCCTCGTGGTCTCCATCAATCTTTTCAATGATTTCACCAAGTACAGTTACTTTTTCTGGTGTAATTTGAAGAAGGCCTCCAGATACTGCGTAGCTGTCCTTACCTCCAGAGTGTTCAATTGTTAATCCACCAGGCAATATTGTTGCTACAGTAGCTTCGTGGCCACTATAGATTCCAATTTCGCCATTTGGAGTTCTCGTAACGACCATTGTTGACTCGCCACTAAAGTATTCTTCCTCTGGACTAACTACATTTACAATCATGGTTAGGCAGATGCCTCAATCTCTTTAGCTTTTTCAAGTACTTCATCAATGCCACCAACCATATAAAATGCCTGCTCAGGAGTTGAGTCAAGATCTCCGCTTAGGATTGTCTTAAATGCTTCAACACAGTCTTTAATAGATACGAATTTACCCTCAATACCTGTAAACTGCTCAGCAACATACATCGGTTGAGAAAGGAATCGTTGAATTCTTCTTGCTCTACCTACCAACAACTTGTCTTCTTCAGAAAGCTCATCAAGTCCAAGAATTGCAATAATGTCTTGTAAGTCATTATATCTTTGAAGAACTCGTTGTACTTCTCGAGCAGTTGAATAGTGGTCGTCTCCAACAATTTTTGGATCCAATATTCTACTTGAAGAGTCAAGAGGGTCAACAGCTGGATAAATACCTAAATCTGCAACTTTCCTATCAAGAACTGTTCTTGCATCTAAGTGAGCAAAAGCAGTGTGTGGTGCAGGGTCAGTAATGTCATCAGCTGGAACGTATACAGCTTGAAGTGATGTAATAGATCTTCCTTTAAGTGAAGTAATCCTCTCTTGAAGGAATCCCATTTCATCAGCTAATGTTGGCTGATAACCCACAGCTGAAGGCATTCGCCCTAGTAATGTTGATACCTCAGATCCTGCCTGGCTAAATCTAAAAATATTATCAATGAACAAAAGAACATCCTGTTTTTCTACATCTCTAAAATACTCTGCCATTGTGAGTGCTGAAAGTGCGACTCTTAACCTCACTCCAGGTGGTTCATCCATTTGACCGAATACTAGAGCTGTCTTATCAATAACTCCAGATTCCTGCATTTCTCCGAACAAGTCATTACCTTCTCTTGTTCTTTCTCCAACACCAGCAAAAACAGACACACCACCATGTTGAGTTGCAACACGGTTAATCATTTCCTGAATCAAAACAGTTTTTCCTACTCCAGCACCTCCAAAGAGACCAATTTTTCCACCCTCTACATATGGTGCTAATAGGTCGACAACTTTAATACCAGTTTCAAACATTTCACTCTGTGAAGTCACATCTTCATATGCAGGTGGTGTTCTATGTATTGGCCAACGTTCTTTAACATTAATGGACTCTATCGGAACATCTAGTGTTTCACCAGCAACGTTAAAAATATGTCCGAGTGTTTCTTGACCAACAGGAACTGAAATTGGTGCATTTGTATTTCTCACTTCTGTTCCTCTTTTTAATCCATCTGTGGCTTGCATGGAAACTGCTCGTACTTTATTTTCACCAATATGTTGGGCTACCTCTAAAGTAATTGTATTTTTTGATTCTCCAATAGTTATATCGACTTCTAAAGCGAAGTTCAGTTCAGGAAGGTTGTCTTGTGGGAATGCCACATCTACAACTGGACCTGCAACCTTTACTACTCTACCTATCTCTTCACTCATTCTTTTCCTTTCTAACTGGCATCCGAAAGTGCTTCAGACCCACCAACAATTTCTGAAATCTCTGTTGTAATTTCTGCTTGTCTTGCTTGATTGCTTTTCATTGCTAATAATTTAATTAATTCTTCTGCATTATCTGTAGCCGCTTTCATAGCCCTCATTCTTGCTGCATGTTCTGAGGTTGATCCATTTAAAAGCGCATTGAAAAATGATGCATTTGCATATTTTGGGAGAATACTATCTAGGACTTCTTCCCCACTTGGTTCAAAAGTTACTGATGATTTGTTTTCTACTTCTTGTGGATCAAGAGGAAGTATTTTTTTAATAACAGCATCTTGTGTAAGGGCTGATTTATAACTTGTATAAGCAATTTCAATGGAGGAAATATCTCCGGCATAAAATTTTTCTGTTATGGGTGTCATAACATCTAATGCATTATCAAACTCTGGAGTATCAGACATGCCTTCGTAACCTGATGAAACATCAATCTTTCTATAAGTAAAATATCCAGTTGCTTTTTTACCAACTGTTACTACCTCTACGTCTTTGCCAGACTGCTCAATTTCAATTCTCCTTGTGTCTGCAATTTTTAAAACATTGGTATTATATGCTCCTGCTAAACCTCTATCAGAAGTAAGTACTATCAATAAAACTTTCTCCTTACCTTCTTTAGCTTCAATCTGTGGAACAGCTCCGTTATTTATTAAATCCTGGACAATCTCACTTAAAAGTCCAAAATAAGATTCAGATGATTTCATTCTGTTTTGTGCTTTCACAATTCTTGATGAAGCAATGAGTTCCATTGCACGTGTAATTTTTTTAGTTGAACGAACACTCTTTATTCGTCTATTAATTATACGTAGTTCAGCACTAGCCACTTCTATTCCTCTGTTGTAGTTTCTAAAGTTGCCACAAAAGCAGTAACTGCCTCTTTTAACTCATCTCCTGGGAGCTCTCCAGTATCTTTTATGGTGTTAACCATGTCAGAGTATCTTGTTTTTACAAATTCAAGTAAGTTCTTTTCTGCCTCATAAATACCATCGACAGGTACTTTATCAAAATAACCTTCTGTAACAGCAAAAAGTGCAATAACTTGGTCTTCAGTAGCTACTGGTTCATATTGTGGCTGTTTAAGCATTTCCACAACACGAATACCTCTATCTAACTGAGACTGTGATGCTGCATCAAGATCAGAACCAAATTCAGCGAATGCTTCAAGTTCCCTAAACTGTGCAAGGTTAATTCTTAACGGTCCAGATACTTTCTTCATAGCTTTAGTTTGTGCTGCACCACCAACACGTGAAACAGAAGTACCTGGGTTTACCGCCGGTCTAACACCTGAGTAGAATAATTCACTCTCGAGATATATCTGACCGTCAGTAATTGAAATAACATTAGTTGGTATGAAAGCAGAAACGTCACCAGCCTTAGTTTCAATAATTGGTAGACCAGTCATTGAGCCTCCGCCAAGATCTTCCGAAACTTTAGCACAACGTTCTAACAAGCGTGAGTGTAGATAGAAAACATCACCTGGATAGGCCTCTCTACCTGGAGGTCTTCTTAATAACAACGAAATTTGTCGATAAGCAATGGCTTGTTTAGACAAATCATCAAAAATTATTAATGCATGCTCTCCGTTATACATCCAGTGCTGTCCAATAGCAGAGCCAGCATAAGGTGCGTACATTTGAAGTGCGGCAGCGGCAGATGCAGGTGCGTTAACAATTACTGTTTTATCTAAAACCCCTTCACTCTCAAGACGAGCAACAACTTCTGCAACAGTTGAAGACTTTTGACCAATAGCTACATAGATACATTTAACATCTGTATCTTTTTGATTGATAATTGTATCAATTGCTACTGCAGTTTTTCCAATACCTCTATCTCCAATAATTAACTCTCTTTGGCCTCTTCCAATTGGAATCATAGAGTCAATAGCTTTAATACCTGTTTGAAGTGGCTCTCCAACTGGTTGTCTTTGAACAACAGTTGGTGCTTGAATTTCCATCAATCTTCTTTCGGTAAATTCGATAGGACCCTTACCGTCTATTGGATTACCCAGAGTATCAATTACTCTTCCGAGAAAACCATCTCCTACTCCAATTGATAGAACGTCACCAGTTTGCTTTACTGGCATACCTTCTTGAATATGATCTGAGTCACCCATTAACACAACACCTATAGAGTCCTCATCTAAGTTAAGAGCAACACCTAAAAGTCCACCAGGGAATTCGAGAAGTTCAGAAGACATGGCGTTTTCTAATCCTTTAACTCTTGCTACACCGTCAGCAATAGAAGCAACATAGCCTACTAAGTCGTCTTTTACTTCCTCTGACCAGTTCCCTAGAGTCTCTTTTAGGGAATCTGAAATTTGTTTTGGATCTATATTTAAATCGCTCACATTACCTTCCTTCTAATACTGTTTGGATATCTGAAAACTTTGATGAAAGCAAACCATCAAAAGTTCTTTCACCGATACTTACTTTAATTCCACCTATTACAGAGGAATCAACTTTAAGACTAAGTTCAACATCTCTTCCTAATTTATTTTTGAGTGCAGCCTTAAGATTTTTTTGGGTTGATTCATTTAATTCAACAGCGGAAACAACCTTTGCTAATGCAGCACCTCTCTTTTCAGCAATATAGTTAGATACTTGCTGTTCTATGTCTGATAAGTTGTCTGCATAGCCTTGAGAAATAGTAAGTGTTACTAAATCAAGAGTCATTGAAGTAACTCTTTTTGAAAAGATATTACTTATTGCTTCAATTTTTTTATCAGCAGGGATACCAAAATTTCTAAATACATCTAATGCCTCACTGTTAGTGTTTAGTGCTTGAAGTACTTGGAGGAATTCCCCTTCAATTTTTGCACTTTCATTAGATGATGAAATAATTTCAACTAACCCTTTAGAAAAAGATTCTGTTCCCATTTAGCTTGAAGTCTCCATGTCTTTAATGAATTTATCAATTAAATTTTGTTGATCTTTTTCTGACATTGATGCAGCAACTTTTTGTGAGATTGCTAATGACAAATCTGCGACTTGGGAACTTATCTCTGATGATAATCTCTCCTTTTCAGCTTCAGAGTCAGACTTAGCTTTTTCAACAATTGCTTCAGCATCCTGTCTAGCTTGATCGATAATTTCTTCTTTTACTTTTTCTGCAGCAGCTTTGCCTTCATCAATTATTTTTTGAACTTCAGAGTTAGCATCTGAAACTAATTTTGCATATTCAGCTTTAGTTGCTTCTGCATCAGCTTTAGTTGCTTCTGCAGCTTCTATTTGTCCTTCGATTGATGCAGCTCTTTCTTCGAGAGTTGTATTCAAAGCTGGTAATGCCCATTTCCAAACAAAGAAAAAGACAATTGCAAAGGCAGCAATACCTGCAACCAACTCTGATGTAGCAGGAAGAAGTAAATCTACCCCTGAACCTGCCTCTTCAGCTTCTGCATAAAATACGTTTAAATTTAAAGTCATTTGTAAATCCTATACTAAGAAGAATAGAACGAACCCAATAAGTGCTAATGCCTCTGTAAAGGCGATACCTAAGAACATTGTTGTCCTTACCATACCTGCAGCTTCTGGTTGTCTAGCCATCGCTTGTACAGCATTACCAGCAATTAACCCGATTCCTATACCGGGACCAATTGCGGCTAGTCCGTATCCTATTAACGCGTATGCAGCTTCCATTTTCCTCCTTATTATTATTAATGCTCTGGGTGCAGAGACGTTTGTATATACACTGCAGACAACAAAGTAAATATGTATGCCTGCAAAATTGAAACTATTAATTCAAAACCATATATTGCTAAACCTAATGTAAACCAAGCCGCTCCTATTGGAGCTCTAGCGATCAAATATTCTACTCCGCCGGGTTGAACAATGAAGAAGTAAGCCGATGCCAATAGGAGGCTAAGCATAACGTGACCAGCAACTAAGTTTGCGAACAGTCGAACAGCAAGACTAAAGGGCCTTACTAAAAGCACTGAAACTAATTCAATGATTCCGACTAATGGTTTTAAAGCTATTGGAACACCCGGTGGCCAAATCAAGTGAGTAAAATAACCAATTCCTTGTTTTTGAACTCCAACTACTAAGAAAATTATATAAGTCAACAAACTTAAGAATAAAGGAAGCGCCATACGAGAAGTCACAGGAAAGTTTACAAGTGGAGTTACCTCAAAGAGGTTTCCTACTAATACGAACATAAATATAGATATTAAATAAGGTGTAAACTTCTCTCCACCTCTACCGATTACTCCAACAGCAATCTCATCTTTTACGAATGAAAAGATTGATTCCACTACAGATTGAAGCTTGCCTGGTACAGTCGATTTCTTTCTAAGGCCGAAGTACATTACAGCCACAGGAATTAAGCCTGCAAGAAGTATAAGAATTTCTGTTCTGGAAATTTGAGATGCGCCAAAATTAGCGAACTCGAATAATTCTTTAACGTTTTCAGGTTTACAAACCACTTCGTTTATAAAATCACATGTTTCAGCTGCTGTTATCATTTGCCCAATCTAAATCTGTGTCTTTTCTCTTAATAACCATAGCCATTTCTAAAAATAACATACTTAAAAAAACGATAGGCACTGTCAGCGACATTGCCATTTCATCAATAGGATATAGGCTCCTAAATAATATGAGAAACCCAAATATATAGATTAATCTCGCCACATAACCGAATAAAGCAGAGAAATAGTAAAAATTTAAGGATATATTTGCAGCAAAAGACATGAGGAATGCACCTAGATAAAAACCTGATGCCACAATCAAACCAGATATGAGTGAAGTAATCATTGACTCTGTTGACTTTATTAAAAACAACAATGGAACAAGTGTATATATTGGTAAAGATCGTTTAAGCATTCGTGTAGCTAGAATTAATTCAACATTCATTACTCACCCTCTAGTTTCTTTGATATTTGCCACATTCGTCTTGAACCGTCATATATTCCTATCAAGACGAAAACTATTACCGGAACAGGTTCGTAGCCAATAAAATATTGAATTAACAACCCAATAAGGAGGCCACTTATGATTGAGGTTGAAAAGGAACTTACTGGACCAAAATCTTGAAGATTAAGAATATTTTTCTTAGGCATACGGTTGGTGTGCTAACGCCAGATCGCTTACCTGAGCTTTTAAATCTACTAATTTTTTTTCATCATTTCTACTCTTGAGTATGTTAGAAATTAATGAACCAACTTCTGTTAACTGCTCTTCCTTCATTCCACAGGTTGTGACCGCTGGAGTTCCCATACGTATACCAGAAGTAATAAAAGGTGACCTTGTGTCAAATGGGATTGCGTTCCTATTTAATGTTATCCCCATATCATTTAATAAGATACCTGCTTCTTTTCCGGTGAGCTCCTCGTCAATACTTTGTGTGTCAACTAATACGATGTGATTAGAAGTACCTCCACTTACTACTCTGAGTCCTTCATTCATGAATGAATCAGCAAGTGCTTTAGCGTTAACTAAAATTTGTTGAGCGTAAGCTTTAAAGTCATCTGATAGAGCTTCCTTAAAACAAACGGCCTTAGCAGCTATCTGATTATTTATGGCACCACCTTGAGCACCCGGAAAAATATTTTTGTCTACATCTTTTGCGAATTCTTCTTTAGAGAGAATTAATCCGCCCCTTGGGCCTCTCAGAGCTTTGTGAGTAGTTGCTGTAACAACATCAGCGTACTCCATTGGATTATCTACAACTTTACCAGCAACTAAACCAATGAAATGGGCTGCATCAACCATAAAATATGCTCCTATCGAATCTGCTATTTCCCTGAAAGCCTTAAAGTCGAGATTTTGAGAATATGAGGAATAGCCAGCTATCAATAGTTTTGGTTTATGTTGGTTTGCTAGTTTCTCAACTTCTTCCATATCAATTAGTTCTGATTCTTTATTTAATCCATAACCAACAAAATCATACATACGACCTGAAAAGTTAACGGGGGATCCATGCGTTAGGTGGCCTCCCTGATCTAGGTTCATGCCCATGACAGTATCACCAGCATTTAATAGTTGCAGATAGACAGCCATATTTGCTGAAGAACCAGAATGAGGTTGAACATTAGCGTGATCTGCCTCAAAAAGCTCACAAGCTCTATCTATCGCCAACTGTTCTATTTCATCGATAGTTTCGCATCCTTCATAATATCTTCTACCGGGAAAGCCTTCAGAATATTTATTAGTCAAGATAGAACCAGATGCCTCCATTACGGCACGAGAGGCAAAATTTTCAGAAGCAATTAGATGTATATGTGTATTTTGTCTATTTAAGTCTTGTGCTATTAAATCTGAAATTTCTTGATCTGTGTCAGATAAATTTTTTTGTGAAGCTCCATTTATATCCATATTCATATCTTAACAGTAACTTGGTGGCCACCTTAATGGACCCTGCCTTAAAATTTTTCCACCGTCTACTCTAAGGTCTACGACTGTCGATCCATCCCCATGTAGAGCATCTCCTTCTAGATATGCAGAAACAGCGTTACCAAATATTTGTTCAGCCTCGATATGATTATTTGCTTCATCTGTACCAGATATATTTGCACTTGTAACTGCAAGAGGCCCTGTCATTTTAAGAAGTTCAATTGCTAATGGATTCTCTGGTACCCTAATCCCAACTGAGTTTGGATTTGAAGTCCCAATACCAACTGGAAATGCATCATTGATTTCAACAACTATTGTTAAAGGGCCTGGCCAATATAATTCGACAACTTCTGGTATTTCTGTTTTTACATTTAATTTATGTAGTTCTGTAAAAGAGTGTATGAGTAATGAGATGGGCTTATCATCTTCCCTCTCTTTTATTTTAAATAAGTTGTCAACAGCATTCTGTGAATAGGGATTTACTCCAATCCCATAAACGGTTTCTGTTGGAATCCCAACAATCTGATTATCCTCAATTTTTTGGACTGCTACATTTAAATCATTTAGTTGCAAAAACATATCTATCCTTTTCAGCTAGGTCTTTCAATAACTTTACATCTTTCCAATCTGATAATAAATCTAAAGTTTGAGAGGATTTTGTAGAGTCAATTTCAAGACAGAGTGTCAAATCACTGATATCTCTATCTTCAATTTGATTAATGAGTCTAGAAATAATTTCTAATCCATCTACTCCTCCGTTTAATGCAATTAAGGGTTCGTAATCTATAACTTCCTTATCTAAACTCTCAAGAGTATTTTCCGGTATGTACGGAAGATTTGCGATAATTAGATCAACATTTTCAGTTTTAATATTTTCTAATAAATCTGATTGAAGAAAATTTACAGCTAATGAGTTAAGTTGTGCATTTTCAATCGCAATGCTTAGAGCTTCTTCAGAGATGTCCGCACCTGTAACCTCAATGTTTGGATGTAAAGCTTTCATCATTAACGCAATGCATCCTGAACCTGTTCCGATATCTAATATACTTTTTAAAGGATTTGTATTCTCCTTAATGAGTTCTATGAGATATTCCGTTTCAGGCCTAGGTATCAAGCAGCGCTGGTCAACTTTTAACTGAATGGTGTAGAACGGTACATACTCTTCAATATATTGCAATGGTTCATGATTGAGTCTCCTTGTTAGTAGGGTTGAGTAGTCTTGTTCGTTGCTTGAAGAAGCACCATTACTTTCTTTTGCTTTTTCACGTAAACGAGCTAATTCATGCTCTGGTATGTTTCTAATATTCACTTTATTCTTCTAAATTAGCCAAACGTGCAGTTTCATGGTCTGCAATAAGTGCATTTACAAAGTCTTCCAAGTCACCATCAAGGACTTGCTCGAGCCGTTTAATTGTCAGGTTAATGCGATGATCTGAAACTCTATTGTCTTTATAGTTATAGGTTCTTATTTTGTCAGAACGTTCTCCTGAACCAACTTGTTCTTTTCTATCTTTAGCTCTCTCAGCAGCAGCTTCATCTTGTCTCGTTTTTAATAAACGTGATCGTAAAATTCTCATAGCCTGATTTTTATTCTTTAACTGTGATTTTTCATCTTGACTGGTAACAACTAAGCCTGTTGGGATATGGGTAATTCTTACCGCTGAGTCTGTTGTGTTAACACTTTGTCCCCCAGGTCCGCTAGATCTGTATACATCAATTTTCAGATCATTAGCTGCAATACTTAAGTCAACTTCTTCAGCTTCAGGAAGTACTGCGACCGTTGCTATTGAAGTGTGGACTCTTCCCTGTGATTCGGTTTTGGGAATTCTTTGGACTCGATGTGCACCCGCCTCAAATTTAAGCTTTGAGTAAACACCTTTTGATTTTATTGAAAAAATAATTTTGTTATAACCACCTTGGTCTGAAGCTGTCAGTTCTATTGGCTCTACGTTCCAAGCATTTCTCTCCGCAAAACGATTGTACATTTTATACAAATCACCAACCCATATAGCTGCCTCTTCTCCACCTGCGCCAGGGCGTATTTCTACTAGTACATCTTTTTCATCCAGTGGATCTTTTGGCAAAAGAGCTATTTTTATGTTTTCAGTGAGATCAACAATTGAAGATTTCGATTCACTCACTAATTCTTCAAGCTCAGTTTTCATGTCAGTATCTTCTTCAGACTTTAACATTTCTTCTGCATCTGCAATATCGCCATTAAGTCTTCTCCACTCGTTGAACAAAACGACAATTGCTGTAACATCGCTATGTCTTTTAGCCAATTCAGCATACCCCTTTGGATCTGAGGATATGTCTATTTTTTGTAACTCTGCTTCAATCTCCACTAGTGAGTTCTCTAAAGCTGTGAGTTTTTCAACTAGAGCTTCATCCATTTTTTAACTCCTTTGATGTAGATAGTAGTTCGTCGAATTCATCATTATCTTCACTATATTTAATACAATTGGCCATTGATATCATTGCAACTTCTATTTGTTCATCACTTGGATTTTTAGTTGTTATCTTTTGTGTCCAAATACCTGGTGTTGAAAAAATTTTGGAGATTAAAGAATCACTATTTTTAAAATTAAATTTTAAAATTTCATAAGAAATCATAGCGACTACAAAGACATGCAAGAGTCTTGTAATGAGTGTAAGTAATATATTTAGTGTTGGAATAAATGGAAGTGTAAGCAGACTTACAAACACTATTAAGAAAATAAAGGCTGTTCCACAACGAATATGCTCTTTTGGGTATTTTTTAATATTCTCGATTTGAAGTGACTTATCTGCCTCAAACGAGGCAATAGTCATATGCTCTGCACCATGGTATTCAAATAACTCTTGAGCATCTTTTGTTTTCCCAACAAGATATATGTAAGTTATAACAATTGCACCCCTTAAAATTCCCTCTACAAAACCTTTGTTAGCTTGACTCAAATCCAAAAGATCTATCAACAACCGTGGACCTACTATTAGAAGACTTAAAATTGTAACTATTAGCAAAGTATTAGTGATTTTATTAAAAAGAGTTTCCTCTTCTTGTTCTCCATAATATAAAGTATCTGAGAGTGATATTCCTTTATAGCCAACATATAGAGAATCAGCTAATGCTCCTACTCCCCTTATAAGGGGTTGTTTCCAAATTCCATCTCTTTGGGTCAGGGGAATCCTTGCTTCAAAATAGTTATGCAGTTGATTTTTCTGATCCCGTACAGCAAGGGACCATCCTTTAGGACTTTGAATGAGAACGCCACCTATTACAGCTTGTCCTCCATAGGCAATATTATCTTTAGACATTTTGGATGTATTAAGTTAAGTTATTCTTCTTCTTGAGAAGAAGCTTCTTGAGTTGGAGCTTGACGGGTACTTGTAGAACCGTACCGTTGTTTAAATCTCTCTACACGACCTGTGGAGTCGACAAGTTTCTGCTTACCAGTAAAAAATGGGTGACTTGCACTAGAGATATCAAGTTTAACTAGTGGATAGTCGTTTCCATCTTCCCAGGAAATTGTCTCACTTGTTTTAATCGTGGAACGAGTGAGAAATGCAAAGCCTGCGTCTTCATCTTGGAAAACTACTTCTCTATAATCTGGATGTATGCCTTGCTTCATATTTACACTCTAACTTACTTGTTGTTTTTTGCGACATCTTTTAAGAAGGCTTCATTAGTTTTTACGGTTTTGAATCTATCTATTAAAAGCTCGGTCGCACCACTTTCAAGACCTACCAACACTCTTCTTAGGGCCCATAATGACTGAAGCTCTTGAGGAGAAACTAATCTTTGTTCTTCTCTTGTTCCGGATGGAGTTACATCAATTGCTGGGAATACACGCTTGTCTGCAAGCCCTCTGTCGAGTTTAAGTTCCATGTTTCCAGTTCCTTTGAACTCTTCAAAGATAACTTCATCCATCTTTGAACCAGTTTCAACAAGTGCAGTTCCTAAAATAGTCAAACTTCCACCACCTTCAATATTCCTCGCAGCTCCAAAAAATTGTTTTACAGGTGTAATAGCAGTTGAATCTAAACCACCAGAAAGAATCCTTCCACTTGCAGGTGATGCTAGGTTATGGGCTCTAGCTAAACGTGTTATGGAGTCAAGAAGGATTACTACATCTTTACCTTCCTCTGTTAATCTTTTCGCTCGCTCTATAGCAAGTCTCGATACCTGTGTGTGTTCTTCCGGAGGTCTGTCAAAAGTTGAAAATATAACCTCTCCGTCAACGGATCTTTGCATATCGGTAACTTCCTCAGGTCTCTCATCAACAAGGACAACCATCAAATGTACTTCAGGGTTATTAGCAGTAATTGAGTTAGCAATTTCTTTTAGAATTGTTGTTTTACCTGCCTTAGGGGGTGATACGATTAATCCTCTTTGGCCTTTACCAATAGGTGCAATTAAATCTATTATTCTGCCGACAATTTTTTCTGGCTTACCAGGAACTTCTAATATCAAACGTTCATCTGGAAATAGGGGTGTTAGTTTATTAAAATCTACTCGTCTAGCTAGTAATTCTGGATCAGCCCCATTAACTACTTTTGGTTCAATTAATGCTGGAAATTTTTCTTTTTGTCTTGGAGCTCTGATGGGTCCTTCAACTAAATCGCCCTTACGCATTCTGTATTTTTTAATACTTCCTGCGGGTACATAAACATCATTTTCTCCTGGCTTGTAGCCATTACATCTCAAGAATCCATAACCCTCAGGGAGTATATCTAAAATACCCTCTCTTGACTCTCCTGCTTTTACTTGGCTGTCACCAGAATTCACTACTGATGGAAGGTCAGAATCTTCATTTTTGGTAATAACTTCAGCAACTACTGTCTCCTCAACCTCAATAATTTCCTCGCCTTGTTCGAGAAGTAAGTCAATTAATTTAGCTTTTTGTAGACCTTTG
>CEVS01030105.1_pt1 | contig 13200 bp, 5 predicted proteins | sample 361571 | NCBI WGS metagenome assembly CEVS01 (sample SAMEA2623850, study PRJEB7988) | marine metagenome | isolation source: saline water (ENVO:00002010), including | reverse complement strand
GATTTTTGAACACAATTTCCTGAGTCATCGCAAACCTTAGCAGTAATGGTATGAATGCCATCGCTCAAAGTTTGAGATGATGATAATTCATTGACAGTAAAATTCGATTCAGTTCCAATTATGCCATCAATAGATGAAGTCCATTCCCATGTTAATGGGTCATCATCTAAATCCCAAGAACTACTTGCATTGAATTCAACTATTGAACCGCTAGGGAATATTTCCAAATCTAATGGTGTATCCCAATTTAGGAATGGTGGTTGATTGCCTAGAGGTAGTAGGCAATATACGACTCTATCCTGGTCTAGTTGTACTGAACTACTGTTAGAAATTCCATCATATCCACAGGAAATTGTAGCCGAAGTAATTGATGATGGCCCTGATTGAGTCCACTGCTGGCCTATGAAATTGGGAAATTTGACATATCCAATTTCGTTGGTTGGTTCTTGTGCAGAAGACTCAAATTGGTCAAATGTCAAGTCAATAATCGATTGTGGGATACCATTAGAATTGTTATTGATAGCCCATACTTCGACATCCCAAGCCACATCGATGGTAGCCGAAGGAGAAATTATTGCATTACTTAGGTCAATCTGACTGGGTTGATGTAAGTGAAGGGAAGAGAACGAATCTAAATTTAATACCGTATTTGATGTTAAATCGACTAAACCCGACCAATTTACATTGCTATTCTGGAACATTAAAGAGCCAGTACAAAGAGGAGTAATCGTGTTATCTTGCCCGGATAATTCAATATGATCACTGAGCACTAAACAAGAAGAACCAGAAAACTGAACTCTACTCATGCTGGAAATGAAGTTGCCATTATTATCGGCATTCCAAACAATCCCAGTATGATTCCCACTCATCATCACTAGATCTATGTTGGCTGCCGCTTTGTTCAATTCCAATGCAGGACCAGACTGTGGGCCTGTTCTTTCTGTATCGATTTGGATATCATGTAAATGTAATCGCCCGCCTTGTTGCCCTAGATTCAAGCCTCCGTTATCTATTGACAATGGAGCATAAGATGGATTATTATCTTCCAAATTAATATGATTAAGCCACAAATCTACTGAATCCTTAACTAAAATACCTGCACCTAAAGACTGCTTAACAGTACAAAAATTACATGTTACGTCACCAGAATTTGATTCTAAGTCATTAGATTTCTCAAAATATATCCCCGCTTTCTCGCTATCTAAAACTCCAGATATACCGTTCCCTAAAGAAGTTATATTGGAAAGGCTGACATAACGTGCATCATAGACATGAATGCCTGAATAACCATTGTCAGATAAACGTAAATCATCTAAAATTAAAGTTGAAGAATCGACAAATAAGCCTTGTTTTGAGTTATTGTGCAGATACCAATCACTACCTTGCATGGCTCCTCCTGATGTTGAAGAAACTGCAGGACCAACGGAACCTGAAATTTCTAAGCCGTCAAAAATAGGCGCAAAAAACGATGAACGAATAGCTAATCCCGCTTCATGCGCACCTTGTCCCGGATCTCCTGAATTAGTAATTGTCAAGTCTCTAAACGTTGTTGAGGAATCGACAAAATATAATCTGACACCTACAGTAGTTGAATCTTCAACAGTAGTATTTTCAAACCAAGCTCCAGTAGCATTAACCTCGATTGCAGCATATCCTATATTTGCTGTTTTAGCACCACTACCTCCTGTTCCTCTAACAACAGTATTTGTGAAATCTGCAGTTTCATAATTTGTATAATTTGTATGGTTTGCTTTGTCTAAATAGATCCCTCTATACATCGAATTTGAAACTACACAGTCTCTGACTACTGCTCTAGTATACCCTCCATCATCGATATGACGAATTAAAATCCCGTAATCCGCTTTATCGACGCTAATGTTTGTAATCAATGGTTGACTATCTTCAACCCAGACGCCTGCTGAAAGAGCATTAGCACCCTCTGCAGTGACATTATCGATTACTACATTCCTAAAAATTCCACCTGAACCACCCCAAATATTCAATCCCCTAATCCGTAAATCAGTCATATATGCTCCATCTAATATTGGAGTTGAGCCAGCACCTATCGAAAATCCAAGACCATATCGCCAGTCTGAATAACTTACTTCACGACCGGCCTGGTCGATGTATAAGTCATGAATAATTGGTGCTGAATTGGAAAATAAATCAATACCTACTCTTGAGGGATTGATTATGGTGGCATTATTTATTCTCGGATTGGCATTATACATCGTAATTCCATAGACTGAATCTTCAATAGTAATATTGTCCATCAAGGAACCTCTACCATTTGAACTTGAATTAAACTGTATACCGTAGTGTAATCCCGTAGATAATTGAGTGAAAATTACAGGACAGGAAGTTGTTCCTTGGGCTGTAATTCTACCTTCTACATATATTCTAATACTTGGCGATAACTTGACAACTGTACAAGGTGAGAGAACCAATTCATCGGTAACATTGACTGTATAAGATGATGTTAATTCGACTACTCCACTCCACATTATCTGAGAACGTGCGCTGGTTTTTTCAGACTCTTGAAACTGTAAATTTGTGGAGGCTGAATTTTCAACAAATACAGATAACGGACCTACAAAGAGTATGAATAAAACTGAGAAAACCAATAATCTCGAGGTTTTACCGCCCTGCATAATTAGTGTTAAGTTGGTAATACACTTCAATGGTTCGTCTAATTGAACAACTACAGAATCAAATATTAACATCAGTAAGTGATAAAACTCGGGTTCAGTTGGAATAAAATATGCCAGAGGCATTTGTACTTTTCAAAACCCTACCTTCGCAAGAAAGAAATGTCTATCTTGCCCTAACAAATCATGCATCAGTAGCAGAGGTACATGCATTATATGGAGAGTATGACTTAATTGTACGAATTAGTGCTAAAGATTCTAAGACACTATCAGGAATGTTGATGGCTGAATTTAGGCAGATTGAAGGAATCAAGGACACTCAAACTTTGATTGCGGTGGATTATTGAGGTGATATTATGGCTATTGGATTTGTATTGATAACAACTAAACCAGGACAAGAAAAAATAGTTAGAGAAAATCTTGAAAAAATAGATTTTGTCACTTCCGGTTGGATATTATTTGGAGAATATGACTTGATTGCTAGAGTTCAAGCAGATGATGAATTCCAGTTAACTCGTTGTATTGTAGAAGAGATACGGCCAATGGATGGAATCGCTGATACAAAAACCCTAATTGGCGCAGAACTCTAAATTAATGAGTGCAATCTCTTCTCTAAAATCTTAGCAGCCCTTGGGCAGCCTGAAACTTTATGCTGGGAAATTGATTCTCTTAGAGAAGTCAATCTTTGAGAAGGGAAAATAATTGAATTACATAGCCACCATCTAGCCACGTATCGATTATATGTTTTCAATCTGACTTCATGGTCAGGTTTACTAAGCATTTCAAATTGCGACTTTGCTAATTCTAAATCAGAATAGGTTAGTGCTTCGACTAGGTTTAATCTTATCGAGTCTCTGTAAATTTGATTAGTTTGATGAAAAATGGCATTCTCAACAAAGTCGATCACTTCTGAGGATGATTTAACACCGTTCTTTAATTGAAAAATCATCTCTTTAGAGCGCATGTTCAAACTCAATGCTTCTGCTTCTGAACCAAGATGTTGGACACTTTCTGTAAGTTTCTGAGCAGCAGTAAGGTCTTTTTCTAATAGTGCTAAGGAGTGCTTGATCACTGATATAGCAATTATGAAAGTTGATTTAGAAGACTGACTAACTTTACTAATATCTACCTTGGAAAGATATTCGCTTGTTTCATCGAAAATTCCATCATCTGCTTTTTCATCAAAGATTCTATCCTCTAACCTTCTAGATGCTGCAGAAATTGATAATCGATTTGATAAATCATTATCTGAATTTTCTAAACTTTGTAAAAATAAGTTCTCAGCATCCTCAACCCTGCCCTCAAACAATGCTAATTCATACTTTAATCCTATATTTCTTTCATCATTGATTTTCTCAATATGGTACTTGAGGAAATCCACTTCACATCTTTTGGCAGCAACCTTAGCAGCGAAATAATGAAGATCCGAATTATCAGGAATTTGATCTATTGCCTGTTCAATCAATACCGCTAAGATGTTAGAACGATGCGGAGATAGATTGGAAAGTTGTTGTTCAATCAACTGAATTAAATTTTCATTAGAACTTGCAATTTGATGATATAATAGTATCAAGTCTTCATCATCAGACCTATCTACACTTTCCCAATGATTTACCAATGAAATATGTATCTTTATTTGTTCACTTTGTTCGATAAAAGACCTCCTGACATTTCTAACAAGGTGATGTAATTCCACTTTCAAATCTCCTGAACTCCATCTAAGCAAAGCTTGGTCATCAAATACCCCAATCATTTCACTTACAGAGGCATTGCTCGACCTAATAGGAATCGGCTCTAATGACAATAGGTCCAAAGACGCTTTCTCTTCCTTGGTTAAATTTGACAAAACCGTCTTCTCAACGTAGTTTTGAATATCTGTTGATTGTTCTGGTAACTCTGATTCTGGCTGATATAATTGTAGAGCAAGAGGGTGTCCGCCCAACCTCTTTGAGATTGACATTCTGGTATCTAATGGCAAATCTTCACCAAGGATTTGGGCTCCAAATTCTTGCTCTAAAGGAAGGATTTGTATTTTTTCCAAATAAGAAAAACCTGAAATTGGCTCACGTCCAATCAAAATAATCTTGAATAAATCTAAATCATTCAATTTTTGAAATAACTCATCGATTGCTAAACTATGCCTATTTGAGATTTGATGAATATCATCAATAACTAGAATTTGATTTTTACAATTTTCAATAATCAGATTTTCTAAAGCAGCTAAATCTTGAGGTAATGAATCATTTACTTGCCATTGAGAACATAATTGGTATACATCGGTAAAGTCACTAGCAGTTGCCCATCTTACATTCTTTTCTTGTTTCAAAAATTGCTCGCAAAGAGAACTGATGATAGCAGTTTTTCCGATACCTGGGAGGCCGCAAATCAGTATTGAAGAATCGTTGAGTTGTTCGGTTATTTTTGTCAAGTCATCATCTCTACCAAATAATTCAGAATGTTTTGGCATATTGCCAAAAGCTATTCCAGTCTTGATTTTTTTCATTGAACTAATTTTGTTACTGGAGATATATTCTCTACCTTTCTCAGATATATGGAATACTTGTCTTCTTCTAGAACCCCCTCCGATTACATGGGCCATCCGCTTGAATACCATCTCAGATTGCTCGAGTTTTTTTAGGGGTAAATTTAGGGCAGAACGGACTATTCCAAGACCATCTGCAATACCTGGAAGCGAAATTTCTCTGGTTACATCCCAGGAATTCTCAATGTTAGGGGAAAACTTACTCAGCCACGTAAGTATCCTTTTTTGAGATGATGACACCATGGCTAACACCTATGGGAAGTACTCCGCCCTATCAAATACTACGAAGTTTCGTTCAGTCATTACTCTATACATGGTTGTCCTTTTGTGTATCGCCGTTAACGGCATAATATGCCGGTGGAGTATGACCCTAGTTCATTCCCAAAAAAGGCTGGAGTTTATCTCTTCAAAACCGAACAGGGAAGAGTATTGTATGTCGGGAAAGCAACTAGAATCAATGAAAGAGTGCGGTCATATTTCTCTTCAAACCCAGATAGGAAAATGATTACCGAATTAGTATCCCGCTCTGATAAAATTGAATATATTATCACCACATCTCCAAAAGAAGCACTTATTCTGGAAAGGCAACTTATCAAAGAGCATAAGCCACGATTTAATTCAAGATTAAAGGACGATAAATCATACCCTTACATAATTTTGACAGATGAGGAGTTTCCTCGAATTATGTATACCAGACATCCCCCCAAAAATGCAAAGCGCTGGGGGCCATTTCCAAATGCAGGTGCTGCTAAACAAGTAATGCAATTACTAAGAAAACAATTTGGAATCAGAGACAAGGATTGTCATGGCAAAGATGGATGTCTTGCTATGCATATTGGATTATGTAGAGGGCCTTGTTTAGACCCTGAGGGATATGATTCAATCGTAAATGTTGTAACAGAAGTCCTTGATGGCAAGGCCGGGAAATTAATCGATGAATTAACAAAAAAGATGGATGATTTCTCTGGAAAAATGCAATATGAAAAGGCTGCCAAACAAAGAGATCTGATCAAGGCGGTTAGAATTACAACCAGTCAGCATGTTGTTTCCAGTAAAGTGTATCGAGATTGTGATGCCATAGGGATTGCATGGAGAGGAGAACATGCGGCGATTGTTGTACTTCATGCAGATGATGGTGTCGTAAAAGGTCAAGAAGCATGGCCGATTGTCTATCGAGGAGATATTGGTGAAACGATTTCAATGTTTATTTCTTCACATTATCAAAATCGCTGCCCGCCAAGGTTACTTTTGACTCCTACTCCTGTATTTGATGGGACTTCAGAATGGCTAAATGGAAGGAGACAGTCTCAAGTTGAAGTAAGAACTCCTACTCGTGGAGACTTGGTTACTCTTCATAATCTAGCAACTCAAAATGCTGAAATCCAATTATCTCGTTTCATCGATAAAGCGAGTGGTTCTCTTGAACAAAGAGCTGCTGACGAATGTGCTGAACTTTTAGGAATGGAGAAATTAAATCATATCGTATGCTTTGACATGGCCCAGTTAATCGGTGAAAATAGAGTTGGAGCGAGCGTATCATTTAGAAATGGAAGACCAAATAAAAATGAATATAGAAAATACACTGTAAAAGGCAGTGCTGTAGACGATCTAAGAATGATGAGCGAAGTGGTTGAAAGATGGCTAAAGAGGCAAGATGAATGGCCGGATTTACTACTAATCGATGGTGGTGAAACTCACTTGAAAACAATCAGCAAAATACTTGTAGAAAACGATGTATTAGGTGAATTTGAACTCGCTGCAATCGCAAAACGGGAAGAGACTCTATTCAGATTAGAAAAAGAACCAGTAATCCTAGATAGAAAAGGAAGGGTATTGATACATTCGAGAGATGAAGCCCACCGATTTGTAAATACATTTCATAGAAAACAAAGAAATCGTGATAAAATAAAAGATCCATTACAGGAAGTTCTTGGCCTTGGTGCTAAGAAAATGCAAACATTACTGAGGCATTTTGGTGGACGAAAGGGGATTGAGCATGCTAGCATAAAAGACCTTCAAACCGTCCCTGGAATTGGAAACTCATTGGCCAATCGAATACATGAAGCAATTAATCCCTAATCGAAAAATTCATCGCCTATTTCTGTTGATGATTTAGAGGCATTAGAATAATCCTTGAATTGTTCTAAATCACCATGCAACCCTCCGCTATGGAATCCTTGTAAATCGGAGAACTCACTGTCACCAATTCCGACCTTACTCGCTTGAGAGGATTTAACTACAGCACGTTGCTTCTTCAATCTCTTTTTCCTTCTACGCCTACGTATCATTAAGAAGAGAAGTGAAATTATAATTGTTGGATAAACCCAAAATTGAGTTAAGATATAGCCCCAAGAAACTTCAACTCTAAAGGTGATAGTGTCTTCAAATTCACCATTGGGAATCGTATAGGTAACTACTTGCCTACCATCTTTTTCCTTAACTTCTAAATTTCCAGATGTAGACTTAGCATCTTTTAGTGTGATTCCTTTAGGAAGGGTAATTGAAATTGGACCGCTAAGTTCTGCTTCAAATTCCTCATTAACTGAAGTATTACCTGAGAAAGTATAACTCAATTCTGATTGTTCTGGGTCAGGGAATGTAACTCCTTGACCTGAAACAAGACCATTGGATAGTGATGCGCCCATCGCTTCAGCGACATCAACCATTGGACGTAAAATCTGATTGGACATTGCATTGGCAAAGAAAGACACTTCTAAGCTATCCATTTCACCACCTATCATTTCGCCTAAATTTCCATCGATATCCAATTTGAATTCAACCATAGGAATTTCGACACTAAGAGTAATTGGCTCATCATCCCCAATTGTGAGGTCTGGCGCGCCAATTCCCTTAACCGCTGTTTTAATTTCAAAGCCGCTTAAGTCGACATTGGTTAGTGGAGAATCCTCTTGTTCTGGTAATTCTTTACCAATCTGTTGAATATAGGCAGTCAATACCTCTCCAACATTTTTAGAAAAGTCGGTTAAGCCTTGTTCGGTAAAACTGAAAGATAAATCTTCATCACAAACCTCCATGTCTTGGTCATCGTTACAAATGCTTTCAGGGCCCTCGATGACCTGAGGCTCACTCATTCTACTAGCGATATCTAGACCTAAGCGAATTAAATCAGATGGTAATGCCTCCATATGAACTTGGGTTGTTCCTGATTGTTCCAAACGATCTAAAGGAACTGTTATTCTGTGTATAGATAGTTCAGCATCCAATGCAAAATCAACCGAAACTGACTGAGTCCATTCATTTATTCTAAATTCTGAAATATCAAAGTCAATAGAAGTTGATATACAGGTTCTCTGTAATGTTGTACAAACTACCTCTCCATCACTATTTTTTATTTCATTTCTCCAGTCGTATGGATTTGTGCCTGCAAATGAAATTTCAGAGTCTGAATTATTATCAAGAGAATGGGTCATAGTAATCTTATTTTGACCATCGATAGTCCTGACCCACGTTGGTAAAATTATTTCTAAAGTTAATTCTGATGGCGGTAAATTATCTGGGATGATTTCTTCTAGATAATCCGATGAAAGGGCTGTTTCAATAGATAGACCACTATTTAATACGCTTCTAAAATCATTTTCAGTTATGACATCAAGGAACTTAGCAATATTTTCATCTCCATTATTTTCTTTCAAAATATCGATAAGTCGCATTGAAAATGGTTGGCTAGTAGTTCTTAGGAATACTGGATATTCTTCAGTCATAGCCGAAGGACCTCGAACACAATAATTCAATTCTACACCAGGACTTGGTGTTTCAGTGCATCCTGTCGAGTGAGTATAGTTCAAACCACCAGCAGATGATAGCCCATCGCTTAAGGCATCAGAGACCCAATACATTTCATTCATCTCGATTTCTTCAATACCTCCAACTGTCGAAGAAATGCCATCTGCAATTGATTCTACAGGGAATTGTGATGTGAATTCTGTCAAATCAACTAGACCATTGTGATAAGCAAGACGAATGCCATCGGAGGTAATTACTGGCAAAGTGGCCTTATCTGTTACACTCACCAGCGATATATCCCATTCATTCAAAATTGATTCATCAAGATATGCCATCTCTACAACAAAATCTAATGTTGCGGCTGATTCATCAGTCAAGTCTAATTTAATATTCAAATCGATTGCTTTACTGGAATTATCAATACTGACCGTACTTGTAGATGGTCTGTCTCGATTAGCGATAACAACGGAGATTGGGGTTTCAAGATCACTAGCACCTACAGGAGCATTTCTATGGTCTATGCCCCATTCGCCAGCAAAATATGCTGAATTACCAGGCGTACCAGCTCTTCCAGCAATTGTACCGTTTTCATCAACTCCCATAATGTCTGCATAATCAGGAGGAGAGAAGGAGTAATTGCCTTGGTGACCAGGAAGAGTCAGTAGAGAAAAATCAGTGGTAATCTCAGCCCCCATTACCAATAATCCTTGGTAGGTACGTTCCAAATCAAAAGATGATGAAGAATTGAGACTAAATGCACTCTCAGTCAACTCTATTACAACGGTTGATGAAATACAGATTGGAGGCATAAATGCATTGTTTTCTGAAGCACCCTCTGATGAATATACTGAATCCGTGGAAGGGTCTGTTGAACATGCTGTTGTCACTCCACCCTGTGTGATTGATGAAACATAATCAGTATCTATATCAGAAACATTACCAATACCTGATTCTAGAGATGATTCTAGAGCAGTGTTAACTTCTTTCCTTAACTCTACGCCAACTGTATTTGTCCCCGGGCCAGCAGGGGTAGCATCGAAATAATTCCGAATCAAATCTGCAGGGGCGCCATCATTAGGCCCCAATCCATCAGCGGCTAGAGCTGAATCAAGACTATCGAAACCTAAAGCTGAGCGGTCAAATTCATGGATCGCCCATGTCAAATTGAGTTGTATGTTTGAAGTATCTAATAGTTTGAAATCATAGGCTCCATTTACCCAATCCGGATGATCAGGACTTTGATCTTGAGATGAATTATAATCATCACAAGTACCACCTAAATCAGAACATGTAGTCATTCCAGCCGCACTTGCTAAAGGAACAAATATCTGTAATAATAGTATACTTTGAATCAATAATATCATCACTTTTGAAGTTCTTCTACTAGTGATTTTGTTAACCGTCATGTGCAAGGCTATGTGAGTGACATTCAAAGCAATTACCCTCGTGAGCAATGTATGAGCGATGTAAAACATGCACATTCAAGTTGTATGGCTCTATTAATTCCTCTAGAATTTTCATCAGAGGTAAAACAAATTCTGATCGATGAAAATCTGTATGAAAATAAATTTCGTCCAAGAAGAATTTCTGAAAAATTAGCATTACCTATTCGAGAAAATTATGAGAACATAAACGCAGAAATTTCTAAAATAATGCCTCATCTTAACTCTGAAATTTCTATTGAAGAACTAACTTTAGAGATTAATAAGCCTAATTTAACTCCTGCTGAGTTGATGTTTTCGAATATTTCTGACTGGTTGGAAGATTTTGCTGCCAAGAAAGACAAAACCGTTTTACTAAATTATATCCCTCAAAAATGGGAGCTGCTAGGAGATTTAGCATTATTACCGTCAAATGCCTTTACACAGAAAGAATGGAATGAAGTTCTCTCGTCCTGTCAAGATGCTGAAATAAATCAGCTCTGGAAAATCATTTGTGATTCTCTAGGGGTAAATCGCTTAGGTCGACAACAAGAAATCTCCAATGATATAATGAGAACTTCTCAAGTTGAATTATTACTTGGTAAGCAGGGATGGGTCGAACTTCTAGACCATGGGGTGCATTTTGGGTTTGATGCTACAAAAGTAATGTATTCATCTGGCAATGTTACTGAACGACACCGAATCGGAGATATAGATATGAAAGATGAAATTGTAATAGATGCATTTGCCGGTATTGGATACTATAGTTTACCAATGTTAGTAAGAAGTAATGTTAAACATTTACATGCATGTGAGATAAATCCAAATTCTATAGAAGCATTACATTGGGCTGCAAAAAAGAATAATGTTTCACATAAATTGACTATTCATGAAGGAGATAATAAAATCACTCTAGCAAATCTTCGAAATATTTCTGATCGTTGCCATCTAGGGATTCTACCCTCTTCTGAAAGCGTGTGGAAGCCTGCGATGGAGTGCTTGAAAAATGAAGGTGGTTGGTTACATATTCACATGAATGTGGCTGAAGAAAAAATTCCAGCTTGGGCCGAAGAAACTATTTCTAAGCTAAAAATAATATCACAAGATATAGGACGGGACTGGAAAATTGAAGCAAAACATATTGAGAAGGTTAAATGGTATGCTCCGCACATTAGACATGTCGTTCTAGATGTTCATTGCCACCTATAATTCATTGAAAAGAACCTGGAGGAGGAGGACCTGTTGGCTTTTCTGACAGAGAATTATTCGATTCTGCTGCCATTAGCATTTCCTCGTCACTGTATTGATTCCATTGAATTGGTTGTTTGGTTTCTGAATTCTTCTTTACAGCAAAAACTATTGCTCCAATAATTGCACTAAACAAAATAATTCTAAGTATCAAATCGAACCATGAATCCATATTTTCGTTGTTAGGGAATGGGTCATAATAATTGGCTAAACCATCTCCATCATCATCAAATTTAGCCTTAGAGTCCTTCGGGAAAAGGTCTGCATTATCTCCTAGACCATCTCCATCGGTATCGTTCCATTCAGACCTATCATCGGGAAATAAGTCTGAATTATCTCCTATCCCATCTACATCTCTATCGAAGCACTCTGACGGGTCTAAAGGCCATATATCTGAATTATCTCCACATCCATCACCATCACTATCAAACCACTCATTGGGATCGAGTGGGAACACATCTGAATTATCTCCGACTGTATCCCCATCAGTATCGTTCCATTCCGATGGGTCACTAGCGAATCTGTCACGATTATCACCATATGAATCATTATCTAAATCAGCCCAGTCGTCTGGGTCACTTGGGAATAAATCTGAATTATCACCATAGCCATCACCATCAAAATCTGCCCAATCATCAGGATCACTAGGGAATAAATCTGTATCATCTGAAAACCCATCTCCATCTCTGTCGGGACAACCTTCGGGAGAAAGTGAATTTCCTGGTTTACTTGGACAAGCATCTCGATTATCTCCAAATCCATCACTGTCAGAATCTAACCACTCGGAAACATCTGTTGGGAAAGCATCAGAATTATCGCCGAACCCATCATTATCTGAATCGCTACATTCGCTAGAATCGGTTGGGAAGTCATCGGAATTATCTCCACATCCATCTCCATCACTATCATACCACTCTGTTGAATCTAAAGGAAATTCATCGATACCATCAATGAAACCATCATCATCTGTATCTTCATCAAGGGGGTTGCTACCAATGTCGGCTTCCTCAACATTAGATAATTGGTCACCATCCATGTCATTGTCTTCGATATCTCTGCATCCATCCAAATCAAAATCTAATGAATGGTTTCCAATCATTCCCTTGGGACAGTTATCATCGATATCCAAAACATAGTCATTATCATCATCTTCATCGATATTATCTGTACAACCATCTGAATCATGATCATTTAATAATTCACTAAACGGACATGGATCTATCGCATCGTTTAGCCCATCATCATCAGAATCTCTTTGTTCATCAGAGCAACCATCGACATCCACTACAGCGCCTAACTCTGTTGATGGGCACTTGTCAATACCGTTAGCAATACTGTCTCCATCATCATCTAATTGTTCCCAAGAACACCCATCTAAATCTACCGATTTACCAAACTCTGTCCATGTACATAAATCATAATTATCCATTACACCATCACCATCGGTGTCAGCATAGCCGATGGATTGGATAGCAAAATAAGAGATGAATTTATGCATAACTCTAGTTGGATGTGCTTTGTCAAAGAAGAGATATTCATCTGGATTACTGGCCAATGTAGACGCACTATTGCAAATCGGAAGAGGCAATAAAGTGGC
>CEVS01040556.1_pt1 | contig 13204 bp, 10 predicted proteins | sample 361571 | NCBI WGS metagenome assembly CEVS01 (sample SAMEA2623850, study PRJEB7988) | marine metagenome | isolation source: saline water (ENVO:00002010), including | reverse complement strand
AAGTTTTTAAAACCCCACCTTAAAGATTTAAGCGCTAATAGCCAAAAAAGATTTGAAACTAATCCATTAAGAATTCTTGATACTAAATCTCCCGCTGAAATGGAAATTATAAAAAATGCTCCGGGGATATCTACATTTTGGACCAAAGAAGATGAGGAGCATTTCAAAGAATTATGCACTCTCTTGGATACATTAAAAATTAAGTACACCATTGATTCTAATTTGGTGCGAGGTTTAGATTATTATTCTAGAACAACATTTGAAATCATAGCGCCATCCTTGGGAGCTCAAAATGCAATCTGCGGTGGTGGAAGGTATGATAAGTTAATTGAAATGATTGGAGGAAAACCAACTCCCGGCATTGGCTTTGCAGCTGGAATAGAGCGAATTCTTATGTCCTTAGAAAACTATCCTGATTCAAATACTATTGATATTTTTGTTGCAGGTATAGGTCCCAATGTTAGGCAGACCGTTTTCATGGTTGCTGATGAACTAAGACAAAACAATTTATCTACAGAATGTGATATGTTAAGAAGATCAATCAAGTCTCAATTAAGAGAGGCAAATAAAATCGGTGCAAAGTATGCCATCATTATTGGGGACAAAGAACTTGAAAAAAATATTGCTGAAGTAAAAAATCTAGAAAATGGCAATCAAGAAAAGGTGAAAATTGAATCAATTATTAGCCATATGACTTCTTTATCATTTTAATTAAGGTATTTGGTTTAAATTCGCCAGAAAAAATTTTATAATAAATAAGAAAAAGAAAAACCGTGAAACCATTATTAATAGTTGAGTCTCCATCAAAAGCAAACACAATTTCAAAGTACCTAAAGGGTGCCTATGAAGTAAAGTCAACCATAGGGCATATTAAAGAGTTGCCGGAAAAGAGACTGTCTGTTGATATTGAGAATGATTTTGCAATTGAAGAAGAGGTTATTGAAGACAAAAAGAAATTAGTCAATGAGCTAAAAAAGATATCTAAGTCAGCACCAGAGATTATTATCGCAACAGATTCAGATCGAGAAGGCGAAGCAATCGCTGCGCATATTGCAAGTGAAATGGATAAGTCTAAAATTTCACGCGTTCAATTTACCGAGATTACAAAAGAGGGTGTTGAAGCTGGTTTAAACGATCGAAAAGAAATTGACGAAGATCTAGTAAAAGCAGCTACAACTAGAAGGATAGTAGATAGATTATTTGGTTATAAGGTTTCTCCGGTCTTGTGGAGTACTTTGCAGAAAAATATGAAATTTGTCCAAGGACGACTTTCTGCTGGAAGAGTGCAGTCTTCAGCACTAAAAATAATTATTGAAAGAGAAAGACTAAGGCAGTCTTTTAATTCTGCTCTTTATTTCGATCTTAAAGCAAAATTTTCTTCAGGTAGCGAGTCCTTTAACGCTTCATTGGTCAAAATTGATAATAAAAGAATTGCAAGCGGAAAAGATTTTGATCCAGATACCGGTAAATTAAAAAATGATAATGTTTATCTCTTGGCAAAATCAGAAGCCGAACAACTAGTGAGTAAACTAAATGCAGGTGTGTGGAAGATATCTGATATAGAAGAAAAGGTAAAAAAATCTAATCCAAAACCTCCCTTCACAACATCAACTCTTCAGCAAGAAGCGGCAAGAAAACTTAGATTTTCTGCGCGAAGGACTATGAATAATGCTCAAAATCTTTACCGGGCAGGGTTTATAACTTATATGAGAACTGATTCAACAAATCTATCCGCTGAAGGGGTCAATGGTGCAAAAGCAGAAATCGTTGAATCGTTTGGCAAAGAATATTTACCCGATACCCCTCGCGTATATTCATCAAAAGTTGTAAATGCTCAAGAGGCCCATGAGGCTATTCGACCTGCTGGTTTAAAATTTGCACTTACTGAAAGTGTAAAGTCAGAGCTAGATGAAGATGCTGCAAAGCTATATGATTTAATCAGAAAAAGAACGCTAGCGTCGCAAATGAAATCTGCAAAAATAAAGCAGGTATCCGTAACGATAATAAATCAGAATTCAGAGTTCAGAGCGAATGGACAAATTATTTTATTCCCTGGTTATATGGCTGCATACGTTGAAGGGACAGATGAAGCAAATAAATCAAAAGAGAATAAAGAAACTATACTACCTGATCTAGCAAAAGAGCAGGTTTTACAATGCAACGATTTAATATCTGATGAACATAATACAAAACCTCCCGCACGGTTTACAGAAGCATCTCTAGTAAAAGAGCTTGAATTGAAAGGTATCGGTAGACCTTCAACCTATGCTATGATAATTGAAACAATTGTAAAAAGGACGTATGTTCACAAAAAACAGTCCAAACTTACTCCAACCTTCTTAGGTCTAGCGGTTACTCAGCTTTTAGAAAATCATTTTACATCATTAGTTGATAGCAAATTTACTGCTGAAATGGAAAATGGATTGGATGCTATTTCTAGAGGTGAATTAGAGTCGCTTCCCTTTATGAAAGAATTCTACTTTGGGTCGAATGATCGTAATGGCTTGGTTAATATGCTTGATGAAAAAGTTGATATTGGGAAAGCATGTTCGGTGCAGTTGGATGATAAAGACGAGCCAATTGAGGTTCGCGTTGGTCAATACGGTCCATTTTTAAGACAAGGCGAGAATAGAAAATCGGTGCCTTCAGATATTTATTTAGGTGATTTGAGTATTGATAAAGCCTTAGAAATTCTTAATCAAGAAATTAACGAAGATAAAGAAATTGGAACTGACCCTGAGACAAGCGAAGTAGTGTTTCTAAAAACTGGGCCTTACGGGCCTTATGTTCAGCTTGGAGACTCCAGTAAAAGAAAGGCAATTCCAAAAGGCACAGAAATTTCAGAAGTAAATTTAGAAATGGCGCTGAAGCTTTTAGCTCTCCCAAGAGTCCTTGGAATGCATCCAGAAACAAAGCAAGAAGTAAAAGCTGACTATGGACGCTTTGGGCCTTATGTTACAGCTGGTAAAGGAAAAAATGGCAGAATCCCGCCACAACACTCTCCTCTTACAATTGAATTAGATACGGCTTTAGAATTAATAGCTAAAAGGACGAGTGGACCCCAAGAATTAAGAAGTCTTGGAGATCACCCCAAAACTGGAGAAATGCTTACATTAAAAGATGGTAGATATGGTCCCTATATTACTGATGGAAAAGTTAATGCGTCTATGCCAAGCGATCTTGAAGTTGAAACAATTACTCTAGAAGAAGCTGTTAATTTAATCGATAAAAAAAGAGCTGCACCTCCAAAAAAGAAGCGAGCAAAACGCAAAAAGAAAAAATGAAGAAAATCTTACTAACAATCGCTACGCTTGGATCAATTTTTGCTGACGAAAAAGCTGAATTGATTTTAGATATTGAAAAAAGTCTAATGGCGTCATGCTTTCATGGTACGGTATATGAACATGGAAACCAAGAAATGGAAAAGCAAATTGCAAGTTTTGTTAATGCAGGAAGAAGTAAAGAATATGTAATTAATTTTTTTACAAATAAATACGGGGAACGCATTCTTGCAATGCCTGAAGCTGAAGGGTTTAATATTTTTGCCTGGCTCGCACCAATTATTATTTTTGCTTTAGGCGGTTTGATGATGTTTATATATTTTAAAAATCCAACTCCTAAGCTTGAAAAGATATCAAATCAAAATGATGATAGCATAAAATTTAGCGATGAGATAGAGCAAGAGCTGAAGGAATTAGACTAAAATGAGTATTGATAAGATAGTTTCTTTATGTAAACGTCGTGGCTTTGTTTTTCAAAGCTCTGAAATCTATGGCGGGTTTAAGGCCGTTTATGACTATGGACCATTGGGAGTTGCTCTCAAAAATAATATCTCCAAAGTTTGGTGGAAAGCAATGACTCAACTCCATGAGAATATTGTTGGTCTGGATAGTGCAATATTTACGCACCCTAAGATTTGGGAAGCGTCAGGTCATGTTGGAGCATTTAATGATCCTTTAGTTGATTGCAAACAATGCAAAGCGCGTTACCGTGCGGATGAACTAAGCACTGATACCCATCCTGAATGGGAAAAAATGACTTGTCCTAACTGCGGCTCAAAAGGCAGCTTCACTGACCCTAGGCAATTTAATCTTATGTTTAAAACTTCTATTGGCCCTATTGAGGATGGCTCTAGCGTAGCATACCTCCGACCTGAAACCGCTCAGGGCATCTATGTTAATTATCTATTAGTACAAAATGCAATGCGCTTAAAAGTACCGTTTGGGATAGCTCAAGTTGGTAAAGCATTCCGAAATGAAATTGTCGCAAGAAATTTTATTTTTAGAACTAGAGAATTTGAACAAATGGAAATGCAATATTTTGTAAATCCAAAAAATGACAATGAAGCGCTTCAAGAATGGAAGGCTAAGCGATTTGACTTCTATAGCGATTTAGGTATTAACTCAAAAAAGCTTAGATTTCAAGAGCACGGTGAAAATGATCTTGCTCATTATGCAAAAGAAGCCTGGGACATAGAATACGAATTCCCATTTGGATGGTCTGAAATTGAAGGTATTCATAATCGAACTGATTATGATTTAAGCCAACATCAAGAATTTTCAGGTAAAAAGATGGAATATTTTGATCAACAAAATAATGAAAGATTTTTTCCCTATATTATTGAGACTTCAGCAGGATTAAACAGAATTATGCTTGCAGTATTATCAGATTCATACTGGGAAGATGAAGAAAATAATCGAGTTGTAATGAAACTTGATCCCAAAATTGCGCCTGTTTTAGCTGTAGTATGTCCTCTAGTAAAGAAAGACGGCTTACCTGAAATTGGTAGAAAAATCATGAATATCCTTAAAAAGGATTTTAAAGTACTCTATGACCAACAAGGCTCTATAGGAAAAAGGTATTATCGTCAAGATGAGGCTGGGACTCCTTTTGGTATAACCGTTGATCACCAATCCATAGATGATCAAAGTGTTACCCTGCGACATCGTGATACACAGCGCCAAGACAGGATCGCAATTGATCAACTTGTAAATGCTATCAAAAATAAATTGGAGAATTTTCATGAATAACCACCTATCACTTAGATCTGGAAATCCCACTCTTAATGCAAAAACCTTTAGTGGTTTTGATTTAACATCTGAACAATCGATGACCATTTCGGGTACGGTCTACAAAACAGCTTTTTCTCTATTATTGCTTATGACCGCCTCTTTATTTACATGGAATCTTCCTGCGGGCGACCCTAGAAGCGGAGGGTTAATGATGGTGGGAATGCTTGGTGGGTTTGTTTTGGCTTTAGTTACTATTTTTAAACAGCACTTAGCAAAATATACAGTTCCCGCTTACGCAATTTTTCAGGGGTTATTTCTTGGTGGAATATCCAAGTTTTTTGAATCGATGTACCCAGGCATTGTTACTCAAGCTGTCATGCTTACATTTGGAACACTGGGAGCGTTGTTGTTAGCTTATGTTTCAGGATTAATTAAACCCACAGAAAACTTTAAGCTTGGGATTGTTGCAGCTACTGGTGGAATAGCTTTTGTTTACCTCATAAGCTGGGTGTTGAGCTGGTTCAGCGTTAGTGTTCCTTTAATTCACTCTAATTCAAATATGGGAATTCTATTTAGTATTGGCGTGGTAATAATAGCAGCATTAAATCTTGTATTAGATTTTGACTTTATTGAAGAGGGCTCAGAGAAAGGAGCGCCAAAATATATGGAATGGTATGGCGCCTTTGGACTTATGGTTACTTTAATTTGGCTTTACTTAGAAATATTGAGGTTATTAGCAAAATTATCATCCAGACGTAATTAATTTTGCGTAAAAAAAAATTTAATTTTAGTGTATGGTCTCGTAAGGTCCACTACTGGGGAGCATTCATTGTTTCTCTCCCAGTTATAATAATTATCATTAGTGGAATTTTACTTCAATTAAAAAAGGACGTTGACTGGATTCAGCCACCAACGAAAGTTGGCTCAGAATCTAATCTCCCAGCTTTATCTTTTGATCAAATATTGGCAACTGCAAAAAGATCAAATAATGCTCAAATTAATTCGTGGTCTGACATTGATCGTCTTGATGTACGAATTGAAAAAGGTATAGTAAAAGTTAGGGCGAAGAATAAATGGGAAATACAAATTGACACCCATAACGGGAATATACTTAATGAGGCATACCGAAGATCAGACATGATTGAGAGCCTTCATGATGGTTCTTGGTTTAATGAAAAAGTTAAAAAATGGGTATTTCTTCCCTCTGGATTAATTTTACTAGTTCTTTGGTTAACAGGGGTTTATTTGGTATTGTTACCGTATTTTAAAAAATGGCAAAAAGGAAAATGAAGATGAAAGTCACACTAGTTTTAGCTTCTTTTTTTATTTTTTCATGTACCGCTCCTCCAAGTGAAAGACCAATTTCTAGCGGCTCCAAGAGAATAATATGGGATAAAGGTGCTATGGTAAGTGCTGCTAATCCTCATGCAGTAGACGCTGCTGTTGCCATTTTAGAAAAAGGTGGAAGTGCGGTAGACGCTGCTATAGCTGCACACGCAGTACTTGGACTCGTAGAGCCTCAGAGCTCTGGTTTGGGAGGTGGTGGATTTATGCTAAATTATGATTTTTCAAGTGGCGATCTTACTTTTATCGATGGAAGAGAAACTGCACCATCCAAGGCAACAGTAGATATGTTTATGAAAAATGGAAATGTAATGGGGTTTAGAGAAGCATGGGTAAGCGGTAAGGCTGTGGGTTCCCCTGGTGCAGTTGCGTTGTATAAAACCGCTCATGAGCGCTCTGGGAAAGTCCCCTGGAGCGAATTATTTCTATACGCAATTAATTTAGCTGAGAATGGATTTAAGGTTTCTCCCAGGCTAGCGGGTTTTGTAAAAGCACTACAATCTTTTGGAAGGCTATCAGTAAACGAAGGTTCTCGTGATTATTTTTATCCAAACGGTATTCCTTTAAAAGAAGGAGATATTTTAAAAAATGAGCAATATGCCAATACACTAAAAAAGATTTCAAGTGAAGGTATAAAAGCTTTTTATGAGGGACCTATTGCCCAAAGTATGGTTGAAAGTGTATCTAAAGACCCTAATCCAGGGAGTTTAGATTTAAATGATTTAAAAAATTACAAGACAGTAATTCGTCCAGTTATCTGTGGGTCATTTAGAGATTTGAATATTTGTACAACCTCTCCCCCGTCTTCTGGTGGCGCTCAAATTATGATTGCCGGTATTTATGACAACCTTATTGATAAAAAAATGAAACAAGCCGATAAGATTCAAGCGTTTGTAGACGCACAGCGTTTATCCTATGCTGACCGTGATCATTATTTTGGTGATCCAGATGAAGTTGAAATTCCAATAGATGCATTATTGGACCCTAACTATCTACGTCAAAGGTCAACTGAAAAGTTTGATCCAAATGCTATCCCAACCCCAGGGGACCCATCTAAATTTATAGGTGTTTATGAAACGATTCCAAGTTGGGGAAAAGATAATACAGAGGAGGCATCTGGCACTACGCATATTTCTATTATTGATTTCGATGGAAATGCTGTTTCAATGACAGCTACTATTGAAAGTGTATTTGGGTCGCATCGTTGGTCCTCGGGATTTCTGTTAAACAATGAAATGACTGATTTTTCACGGAAAGTTCCTAGCGATGGAACAAAAATGGCTAACGCTGTTGCTCCCAATAGGAGGCCTAGATCTTCAATGTCCCCTACCATGATATTTGATAAACACAATAATCTTCTGATGATCACCGGTTCTCCTGGAGGAAATTCTATACCAGCCTATGTTTCCAAGACTATACTTGGTGTATTTGATTGGGGTCTATCCGCACAAAAAGCAGTGGATCTACCGAATATTGTGGCGCGGGGGCAAAAAGTAAAGGTAGAATCATCGCGCAAGGGCAATAAGATTGAACGTCAACTAAAAAAGAAGGGTTACGATGTAACAAATTTTGGAAGAAATGAGGTTTCAGGTCTACATTTGATTACAGTTCTTCCATCAAAACTTGATGGAGCCTACGATAAAAGACGTGAAGGAAAAGTAGTTTATTTGAATAGAAAAAATGAAAACTAAATCTTTATTTTTAATTGCATTGTTTTGTGTCTCGTGCTCAAAACAAAAAATGGTTAGTGGAGAGAATGGCATGGTTGTTTCAACCAGTACCCAAGCTTCACAAGTTGGAATTGAAATTCTAAAACAAGGCGGTAATGCAGTCGATGCTGCTGCTGCAGTTGGGTTCACGCTAGCGGTTACCTCATCCTCAAATGGAAATTTAGGAGGAGGAGGATTTATGGTTACAAGAATGGCTAACGGTAAAACGTTTACTCTAGACTATCGTGAAATGGCCCCTAAATCTGCTTATAAAGATCTGTTTTTAGATTCATCAAAGAACGTAATTAAAGACAAATCAACTAAAACCCATTATGCTTCAGGTATTCCAGGTTCTGTTGATGGTCTATTGCGGGCTTGGAAAGATCACGGCTCTGGAAATATTTCAATCCAGCAATTATTAAATCCAGCAGTAAACTATGCCGAAAATGGATTTCAATTATCAAAATATGAAGCTAAACGTTTCAATAATAACAAATCTTTTCTAAGCAAGCATCCTGAAACAAAAAGGATTTTTACCAGAGATGATAGAAATTGGAAACGTGGAGATATTTTTTATCAAAAAGATTTAGCGGAAACTCTAAAAAGGATAATTAAATATGGACGCGATGGATTTTACAAAGGTAAAACTGCTGACTTAATTGTTTCTGAAATGAAGAATGTTGCAAATTGGATCACTTTAGAGGATCTTGATAATTATACCTCAAAATACCGTAAACCCATCAGGGGAGAATTTAACGGACTAGAAGTTATTTCAATGGGGCCTCCAAGCTCAGGTGGAATTTTATTAATTATGATGTTAAATATGTTTACTGCTTTCGGGGAGATAAATGATATAGATGTATTTGATTTAGAATTCAATTCATCTAAATATGTGCATTTAATTACAGAGATTGAACGCAGAGCATATGCCGATCGTGCTACACATTTAGGGGACGAAGATTTTTGGGAAGTTCCAAATGAAATGCTGTTATCAAAAAATTATGCACAAATGAGAGTTCAAGACATTAACGCAAATAGCTCAACACGCTCAGGTGAAATAAAAGCTGGTGATAGTCCTTTTTCAGAAAGTGAAGAAACTACACACTATTCTGTTATTGATAAGGATGGGAACTCAGTTTCAGTTACAACAACTATAAATTCAGGCTATGGAAGCGGAATTACTGTTACAGGAGCAGGGTTCATACTAAATAATGAAATGGATGATTTTTCCAGTAAGCCTGGTGTCCCAAATATGTTTGGCCTGATAGGAAATGAAGCAAATGCTATTGAAGCATACAAACGCCCATTAAGCTCAATGACTCCAACCATAGTGCTCAAAAACAACAAACCATTTCTTATCCTTGGTACTCCTGGAGGTTCAACAATTATTACTACAGTCTTTCAAAATATTTTAAATGTGGTTACACATAATATGAATATTAAGGAAGCGGTTGATGCGCCTCGATTTCACTCTCAATGGCTTCCCGATCAAATAGATTATGAAAAAAATAGTTTATCCAAAAAAACCGCTAATCAGCTAAAGAGATTAGGTCATAAGACCGAAAAGCGGGGATATATTGGCGAAGCAAATGGTATAATGATTGATGGTGGTTTATTTTTGGGAGGTGCTGACAAACGCGGAGAAAACTCTGCGGTTGGGTACTAATTTAGTTCAGAAACTTTTACAACTATTTCCTCGAGTAATACTGAAAAATCTTTATCAAACTTATTAGCGTTTGAAACCACTTCATTATGTGTGAGCGGTGTGGTTGAAATACCAGAAGCATAATTTGTTAAACATGAAATAGTTAAAGTTTTAATTCCTAATTTAGCTGCAGTAATAATTTCCGGAACCGTACTCATCCCTACCGCTGATCCGCCCAATCTTTGCATATCTTGAATTTCAGCTGGCGTTTCATATGATGGGCCAAGAGTCCAGCAGTAACAGCCAACGCACGTATTAATACTAAGGTTTTCAGAAGCCGATTTAGCAACTTCAATTAATTTAGAATCATGAAAAATAGAATGCGAATTGACCCTAGGATTATCTGAGTTATGTCTGAATGTAAAATCCATATGGGAATCCGCTATCATAAAATGACCAGGGGGATTATCAATCTGTAATGAACCTGCTGAATTTGTAATTATTAAATATTTAATTCCGAGTTTTGATAAAAGTCTTACAGGTATAGTTACTTGATCGAACGAATAACCTTCATAATAATGCATTCTGCCTTTTGCTACTATAATATTTACTCCATTCAATTCACCTGAAACAAATTCTCCCGAATGACCTTCAATAGTTGTTTTGGGGTAATTTGGAATTGAGCTATATGGTATTGTAGTACTTTTTTCAATTTTATCAGATATAATGCTTAATCCTGAACCTAATATAATTGCAATCTTTCCATCAAAATTTGTTTCATCAACTATTTTTTCTAACATTAAGTCTGTATTTATCATATTAATTTTTAACGGCTAATTGCCCACAACCTGCATCTATCTTTGTTCCCTTGCTCCATCTTACAGTTACTGTGAAAGGAGCATTTTTTAAAGTGTTAATAAAAATATCAATTTTTTTATTAGATGGGCGACTATACCTGCCTCCAATTTCATTGTATGGTATTAAATTTAATTTGCATGGTATATTTTTTAATAAATCAATTAATTCATATGCGCATTCTGCTGTGTCATTAATACTATCTAATAGAACATATTCAAAAGTCACAAACCTTTTTGATTTACTATAGTAGTATTCAGCAGACTTTATTAATTCAGTGATAGGGTTATTAACTGTTAAAGGCATGATTTTTTTTCGTATCTCATCATTTGGAGCATTCAGGCTAATAGCAAGTTTGTACGGCAATCCATCATCGGCCATTTTATAAATTTTAGAAACTATTCCTGCAGTTGAAATAGTAATTTTTCGTGATCCAATATTGATTTTTTTATTCATGACTTCAGCAGCCTTAGAAACATTCTTATAATTCAAAAAAGGTTCGCCCATGCCCATAAAAACAACATTCGTAACACGCGATTTTGACCTACTTGATAACTGCAAGAACTGATCAACTATTTCACCGGGGCTCAAATTTTCCTTAAAACCCATCGATGCAGTAGCGCAAAACTTACAATCAACAGCGCACCCCGATTGACTTGATACGCAAATTGTTATTCTATTTTTCTGATACATCAAAACTGATTCTATCATATTATTTTTATTCGTTTGAAATAAAAACTTCTGAGCAGGATCGCTTGAGACCCCAGAAGAATCTATTTCAGTTAATGGATGTAACTTAAAGGATGATTTAAGCGAACTGATTAATTCTAATGGAAGATTATTCATATCATTCCAATTTTTAACGAACTTTTTATAGATCCATTCCTCTAATTGATCTTTGCGATAGGATGGCTCCTTAAATTGGTCAATGATTTTACTAATTTCCTTTTTATTGAGGTCAAGGAAGGATTTATCTGTATTATTCATGGTTAATAATTTTATAGTATAATTTAATCTTAACAAGACATCTCTTTGCATCATTAAAAATGAAAATGTAATTTCATGACCGTTTAAAATAAGATAGGTAAGATATGACAGATCAAAAAGATATACTGCTTTTAGAAAAACTAGGCGAAATGAAATCCAATTTTTTCAATGAAATTGGAAAATCGGTAATAGGGCAACACGATGTTTTAAATCATATTTTAATTGCCCTGCTTTGCAAAGGTCACACCTTAATCGTTGGCGTACCTGGATTAGCTAAAACATTAATTATTAAATCTATGTCTGAATTATTAGACTTAAACTTCAATCGAATTCAATTCACTCCAGATTTAATGCCAAGCGATATTACAGGAACCGAAGTTATTGATGAAGCAAAATCCTCGGGGAAGAGAACCTTTAGGTTTTTTAAGGGGCCTATCTTCAGCAATATTATTCTTGCTGATGAAATAAACAGAACACCACCGAAAACCCAAGCAGCTTTGCTTGAGGCAATGCAAGAGCAAAAAGTAACTACCGCTGGTAAAACGCACAGCTTGGATCAGCCATTTTTTGTTCTAGCCACTCAAAATCCAATTGAGCAAGAAGGAACCTATCCGCTTCCTGAGGCACAGCTAGATAGATTTATGTTTAATCTTTTAATTGATTATCCAAATCGTGAGGAAGAAATTTCAATTACAAAAAAGACTACATCTTTAAATGAACTCAAACCGCAAAAAATTATTTCTAAAAAAGAAATTTTAGATTTTCAAGGTCTGGTATTAAGAGTCCCTATGGCAGACAATGTAATTGAATACGCAGTTGACTTAGTTTCATCTACACGCCCAGGAAAAAAAGCTAAAAAATTTGTCAATGATCATATTGAATGGGGAGCAGGTCCTAGAGCCACACAGTCACTCATACTTGGAGCTAAAGCGCATGCTATACTTAATGGTAACCCTTCTGTGAACATTGATGATGTAAAAAAGATGGTTTATCCCGTTCTCAGGCATAGAGTTATTCCAAGTTATAGTGCGGATGCTGAAGGGATATCAGTTGATGAAATACTTTCAAAACTAATTAATGTCTAATTCAAAAAAATACCTTAGCCCTGCTGTATTATCTAAAATCGACAATATGTCGCTCAGAGCAAAATTAGTTGTTGAGGGCTATCTTGTTGGCAAGCACAAAAGCCCATATCACGGTTTCAGTGTAGAGTTTGCTGAACACCGAACATATGGCCAGGGGGATGAAATAAGACATATTGACTGGAAGCTTTATGGCAAAACAGATCGTTATTATGTAAAACGATACGAAGAGGAAACTAATCTCAGAAGCTATATTTTGCTAGATACAAGTAAATCAATGAGCTATAAAAGCAACAACATCACCAAGCTTAAGTATGGAGAATCTTTATCAGCTGGCCTAACACATCTTATGATAAACCAAAAAGATGCAGTTGGTCTCATTTTGTTTGATAATTCAATTAGAAAGTACATCCCTCCTAAAACCTCTAAGTCTCATAAAAACGTTATTTATAATTCGCTCAGTAAGTGCAAAGTAGGAGAAAATACAAATATTCAATTAATCTTAGACTCAATGGCTGAACGGATAAAAAAGAGTGGGTTGGTAATTTTGATTTCAGATCTTTTAGATGA
>CEVS01092801.1_pt1 | contig 13231 bp, 11 predicted proteins | sample 361571 | NCBI WGS metagenome assembly CEVS01 (sample SAMEA2623850, study PRJEB7988) | marine metagenome | isolation source: saline water (ENVO:00002010), including | reverse complement strand
TTTAATAATATAAATATACCCAAAATTGAACTTAGTTTTTGTTAAATGATAAGTGTATATCCCTATTTTTGTAAATGAATATGAAAACTACTTCTCTAAAAAAAAAACTTGGTATACTAGGAGGGGGTCAACTGGGAAAAATGTTGATACATGTTACTAGAAAATGGAGCATAGAAACATATATTTTAGATCCCAACCCTGATTGCCCAGCTTCAAATTGTTGTGATGTGTTTTACAAAGGAGATTTTAACAATTATCAGGATGTTTATAATTTTGGAAAGAAAGTAGATATTATCACAATTGAAATTGAACATGTTAATGTTAAAGCACTTTATAAATTAGAAAAAGAAGGTATAGATGTCTACCCAAGTCCGTCAAATATAGAATTAATCCAAAATAAAGGTGTCCAAAAAGATTTTTTTAAAAAAAATAAAATTCCAACATCTGATTACAGAAGGTTTGATAACAAGAAAATGTTGTCTGCATATATTTCAAAAACTGAATTTAGATATCCTTTTATATGGAAATCTGAGACGATGGGTTACGATGGAAAAGGTGTTAAACTAGTTCAATCTTTATCTGATTTTGATGAAATTAATGAAAATAACTGTGTAATCGAAGATGTTGTTGACATTAAGCATGAGTTGGCTGTTTTAGTTGCTCGAAGTAACTCTGGTAAAAGCAAATCTTTTCCTGTTTTGGAAATGGAATTTAATCAGAAATCAAATCAGGTAGAATATGTTATTCTTCCATCAAGAATTCCTGAAAAAATAAAACTTAAGTCTTTAAAAATTGCAGATTTAGTATCTAAGTCTCTAAATCACGTAGGATTAATTGCAGTTGAATTATTTTGTACCCATAATGATGATGTTTTGGTTAATGAAATTGCGCCAAGAGTTCATAATAGTGGTCATTTAACAATTGAATCCTGTATTACAAGCCAATTCGAACAACATATAAGAGCAATTTATGATATGCCCTTAGGAAATGTCAATCAGATTTTACCTGGTGTAATGGTTAATCTCGTTGGAGAAAATAACCATTACGGTGAAGTCTCTTATCATAACATTGATAAAGCTTTTGAATTAGATGGAGTTTATCCTCACCTCTATGGAAAAAATATAACAAAACCTAACAGGAAAATGGGACACATAACTATTATAGATAATGAACTAGAAAAGGCTATTTCCAAAGCAAAAATTTTAAAAAATACAATAAAAATAATCTCTAAAGAATGAAAAAAATTGGAATAATTATGGGAAGCGAATCTGACTTACCAGTGATGAATGAGGCATCTAAATTTTTGGATGAAATTAATTTGAGTTATGATATCGACATTGTATCAGCACATAGAACCCCAAAAAAAATGTTCGCTTATGCTGAAAATGCAGTTGAAAATGGAATAAATGTAATAATCGCTGGTGCTGGTGGTGCAGCTCATTTGCCAGGCATGGTAGCATCACTTACACCTATTCCAGTAATTGGAGTACCTATTAAATCAAAAAACTCAATTGATGGTTGGGACTCAGTACTATCTATTCTACAAATGCCTGGTGGAGTTCCTGTTGCAACTGTAGCTTTGAATGGGGCGAAGAATGCTGCTATCCTAGCAGCTCAAATTATTGGATCTTTTGACAAGGAAACTCAATTAAAAGTTATCAAATACAAAGAACTAAATGAAAAAAAAGTAATTAAATCTTCTGAAAAGCATAGAAAATAATCACCCATTCTTCTAGAAAAAATTAATAAATAAATTGACTTTTAAGATTATAAAAGGGACTATTGGTAGTGCTTCTGTCCATAGTCTTGTAAAATAAAAATGTGATTTTGGTTTGACTGTTAAAATTGAAATTTGAGTTAAGAGCGACATTGTTAAAATTGATATTGTATAAAGTGAAAACTCTTCGAAACCTTGAAAAAGAAAATAAAGACTAACATATGTAAAAAAAATAGCTAATATTCTTGTAACTCTTATTCCATATTTATTTGGAAATGACATTTGGAATGAAGAATCTTCATCATAATCATTGATTTCAAATACTAAACAAACTGAAATCAAAAAAAATAATCTTTCAAAAAAGTGAAAAACTTCAAAATTTGAGAGTTTTGGAAGATTAGGATTTAAGAAAACACATGTCAGCAATGACCAACTAAATGAAATAGTCAAAATTTTTATTATTGGATTTCTCCTTAATGAACTATTGAAAATGTAGGGGTTTTTATAAAAAAAAATCAAACCGGTTAGAAATACAATTAAAAACTTGTTTAATAAATCAAGATAAAAAAAGAAAATACTAGTATATACAATTCCAATAAAATAAATAGGAGTTAAAAATAAATTTAGTTGTTTGTTTGCAATAAATTCTTTTTTTCTCAAATAATTGTAAGCCAAAAAAGTTAAAAAAAATATTAAAATGTATTCTTCAAAGTTTTTTTGTCTTTCTGTGTAAATATTAGTCAACTCAAAATAGAAAACTAACATTAATGAAACATGAAAATTCTCATTCACATAAGCTGAAATTAGTTTTCGAACCTTTTTCAAAAGATTTTTATTTTAATAATGTTCATAAAAAATTGGTTTAGGTTGAAAACTTCTCTTCTATTTTACAAAATACGTTTTAAATAAGTTAACATTTAATTTAATTTAGCATAGAATGTTTTCAAATAGACATATAGGACCCAATGAAAATGAAATAAAAAAAATGCTTAAGGCATTGGGGGTTAAATCTATAAAGGAGCTAATTTATGAAACAATTCCGAACAATATTCTTTTAAAAAAAGAATTAAACCTAGATAATGCGCTTTCTGAGAATGAATTTAATACTTTGATAAGATCTCTATCAAAGAAAAATAAACTTTTCAAGAATTACATTGGTTTAGGATACCATCCATCGATCATGCCTTCTGTAATTCAACGAAATATCTTAGAAAATCCTGGATGGTATACTGCCTATACACCTTACCAGGCCGAAATTGCACAAGGGCGTCTTGAAGCTTTGTTTAATTTTCAGTCACTTATATGCGATCTTACTGGAATGAAAATTTCAAATGCTTCCCTACTTGATGAGGGTACTGCTGCAGCTGAAGCGATGGGTATGCTTTTTTCAACTAGAAATTCAGAAAAGATCAAACAAAATTGTGTTGACTATTTTGTGGACAAAAATACTTTTCCACAAACAATTTCAGTAATGAAAACTAGAGCCAAACCCTTAGGGATAAAAATACATATTGGTGATCCAAACGAATTTAAGGGAAAAAAATCTTTTTTTGGAGCATTTTTTCAATACCAAGGGAAGTCAGGAAATATTTTAAATATTTCAAGAATTTCAACAGTTTTATCTGAAACCCAAATTCCAATAGCTATTAGTACAGACCTATTGGCTCTTACAATGCTTGAAGCCCCAGGTAAATTCAATGTTGATGTTGTGGTTGGAACTTCTCAAAGATTCGGAATACCGTTAGGTTACGGTGGCCCACACGCAGCATTTTTTGCAACAAAGGAAATGTACAAAAGAAATATCCCAGGCAGAATAATTGGGCAAACTGTAGACATAGATGGTAACCCAGCCCTTAGAATGGCCTTACAAACACGTGAGCAACACATTAAAAGAGGAAGAGCTACGTCTAATATTTGCACAGCACAAGTTTTATTAGCAGTTATGGCAGGTATGTATGCTGTTTATCACGGTCCACATGGATTACAAAAAATTGCCGTTGATATCCATAACAAAGTAAAAAAGCTTGATCATTTTCTAAGTAACTTAAATTTAAAACAACTAAACAAAAGTTTTTTTGATACGATTCATTTTAAAGTTAATTCAAAAAAACTGAGAGAAATAGCTGAAAAAAACGGAATTAATTTTAATTATCCTGATAACAATCACGTTTCTATATCAATTAACGAAACTACGAGCGAAAATGATTTAAAAGAAATAATTACTGTTTTTGAAAATTACACCGGAGTTAAGGTTAAATCAAATGAAATTATTTTAAAAGATGTAATTCCTCTAGAAATTAAAAGAGAAAGTAGTTTTTTGACAAATAAAATTTTTAACTCACATCAGTCAGAAACATCGATGATGAGATATATTAAGTCCTTAGAAAGGAAAGATTTAGCACTAAATCATTCGATGATATCTCTTGGTTCCTGTACTATGAAATTAAATAGTGCTAACTTAATGATCCCATTAAGTTTTCCAGAATGGGGAAATATTCACCCCTTCGCACCAATAAATCAGGCTGAGGGATACCAAAAAGTTTTATTTTCTTTAACAGAAATGCTTAACGAAATCACAGGTTTTTCATCTACTTCGTTACAGCCAAATTCTGGTGCACAGGGAGAATTTTCTGGTCTAATGGTCATAAGAGCTTACCATATTTCCAATGGTGATCACCATAGAAATATTTGTATAATTCCTTCCTCTGCTCATGGAACTAATCCGGCTTCAGCAGTTATGGCCGGTATGAAAGTAGTTGTTACTGGAACTGACAATAATGGAAATATAAATTTTGAAGAACTTAAAAAACATGTTACTGAGCATTCTAAAAATTTAGCTGCTTTAATGATAACATATCCTTCTACCTATGGTGTTTTTGAATCGAACATAAAAAGTATTACTCGGTTAATTCATGAAAATGGAGGCCAAGTCTATATGGATGGAGCTAATATGAACGCACAGGTTGGATTAACTAGTCCTAAAGAAATAGGTGCAGATGTCTGTCACTTGAATTTGCACAAAACTTTTGCTATACCCCATGGAGGAGGAGGACCAGGTGTAGGTCCGATTTCTGTAGCTGCACATCTTGAGGACTTTTTACCTTCAAATCCAATTGTAAAAACTGGAGGTAATAAACCAATTGAATCAATTTCATCTGCTCCTTGGGGATCTGCTATGGCTTGTATTATTTCTTATGGATATATAAAGCTATTAGGTTCCTCCGGTTTAAAAAAGTCCACTGAAATAGCTATATTAAGTGCTAACTACATCAAAGAAAGATTAGACGGTGCTTTTCCAATACTGTATGTGGGTGACAAAGGACGTTCAGCTCACGAATTAATTATCGACTTACGTGGATTTAAAGAAAAGAATATTGAGGTAATTGATATTGCTAAAAGACTGATGGACTACGGTTTTCACGCTCCTACCGTTTCCTTTCCTGTACCCGGTACAATGATGATTGAACCTACCGAAAGTGAAAATCTAGAAGAAATAGATAGATTTTGCGATGCTATGATTTCAATTGCAGCAGAAATTTCGGAAGCGGATTACCATGATGAGAATAGTGTATTAAAGAATGCTCCTCATACCGAATTGCTTGCAACAGCCGACAAATGGCCCTTTAAATACAGTAGAAAAAAAGCTTTATATCCTTTAAAATATGTTTTAAATAATAAGTTTTGGCCTACAGTGAGGAGAGTTGATGAAGCTTTTGGAGATCGTAACTTAGTATGTAGTTGTCCAAGTACAAGCGAATACCAAAAAGCATATAAATCAATAGAAAATGAAAAGTAATTTTTTTTATTTTTCTATTTTTTTTATGTTTGGAAATCGTTCAAAATTTCAAAAAAAAAATTTTTTTTTAGAATAACAATTCTAAATTAGTGTTTTTAAAATTCGATGGGAGCAATTATAACAAAAACTGGATGTTACATTCCTAATTTTGCTGTTAAAAATGACGAATTTTTACAAAATACCTTTTTGGATATTGAAGGCAATCCTTTTTTAAAAAAGAATCAAGAAATTATTGAGAAATTTTCCTCTATTACAGGAATTAAAGAAAGAAGGTATGCCGACAAAAATCATAACACATCTGATTTAGCTACTTTTGCAGCACTCAAGACTTTAGAAACCAACAATGAGGAAAAAGAATCTATTGACTACATAATTTTAGCTCATAATTTTGGTGATACAGATTTTGGATCAAAACAATCGGGTTTAATGCCCAGTCTTGCTTCAAAGGTCAAATCAAATTTAAATATAAAAAACCCTAATTGTGTTGCTTATGATTTAATTTTCGGCTGTCCAGGGTGGCTCGAGGGTTTAATACAGGCTTATAATTTCATTAAGGCAGGGGCGGCTAAAAAATGTTTAGTTATTGGTGCTGAAACATTATCAAGAGTAGTTGACAATGTTGACAGAGATTCAATGATTTTTTCTGATGGTGCTGGTGCAGTTATAATCGAGAAAAGTAATTCTGAAAATGGAGTAATTGCTTACAAATCTGTTACTTTCACTGACAACAATGAAGTCGATATTTTAAATTTTGATTGTTCATATGACTTTTCAGACAAACATAAATATATTAAAATGAAGGGGAGAAAAGTTTATGAGTTTGCTTTAAAAAAAGTTCCTGAAGCGATAAAAGAGTGCATAGAAAAAGCAAGCATAAACATAGAAGAGATTAAAAAAGTTTTTATTCATCAAGCTAATATGAAAATGGATGAAGCAATAGTTAAAAGACTTTACAAACTCTACGAAAAAGAGATTCCGGAAAATATTTTGCCAATGAATATCCAATCTTTAGGTAATAGTTCTGTAGCAACAATTCCAACTTTATTCGACCAAGTTTTGAGGAACGAAATTATAAATCATAAATTAAATAAAAATGATATTATAATATTTGCAAGTGTTGGAGCGGGCATGAACGTAAATTCTATAATTTACAAGATTTAATTTTTTTAACTTTACTAAAATTATTTTTTTAATGATTAAATTCATTGAACATATTGGGAGATATTTTATTATGCTCCAAAAGATTTTTGAAAAGTTTACAAAATTTAATGTTCTATGGAGACTAATTTTGAGAGAAATTGATGACTTAATTATTGGTTCTTTGGGAATTGTTTCATTAATATCTTTTTTTGTTGGTGGTGTAGTAGCAATTCAAACAGCTATAAATATGGAGAATCCTCTTCTTCCAAGATATTTGGTTGGTTTTGCAACCAGACAAACTATGATTTTAGAATTTGCCCCAACATTTATTTCTATAATCATGGCTGGAAAGGTTGGATCTTTTATTACCTCTTCTATAGGTACAATGAGAGTTACAGAGCAAATTGACGCATTGGAAGTTATGGGAGTAAACACCTATAATTATTTAATTTTTCCAAAAATAGTAGCAATGACAATCTATCCATTTATAATAGTAATTTCGATGTTTCTCGGAATATTTGGAGGTTATTTTGCTTGCGTTACTGGTGGCTTTACTACTCACACTGATTTTATTGATGGCTTACAACTTGACTTTGTACCATTTCATCTTAATTATGCCTTTATAAAGACATTTTTATTTGCAATGATTTTAGCCACCATCCCTTCCTATCATGGATTTTTTATGAAAGGTGGAGCTTTGGAGGTTGGTAAAGCAAGTACAACCTCATTTGTATGGACAAGTGTTGCAATAATCATAATGAATTCTTTTATTACAAACTTATTACTTACATAATGATAGAAGTAACAAAACTCAGTAAAAAATTTGATGAAACGTATGTTTTAAAAGAAGTAAGTACTTTTTTTGAAAAGGGAAAAACCAATTTAATAATTGGTCAAAGTGGATCTGGAAAAACAGTTTTTTTAAAATGTATTTTAGGGCTTTTTAGTCCCGAAAGTGGAGAAATAATATATAACAAAACTCCCCTCTCTAAAATGAACTCAAAGGAAAGAACGAAGCTTCGTCAGGATATGGGGATGGTTTTTCAAGGTAGTGCTCTTTTTGATTCTATGACTGTAGAAGAAAATGTAGCCTTCCCAATGAAAATGTTCACAAATACTCATATTGATGAAATACGTGATAGAGCTAACATTGTAATTAAAAGAGTAAATCTAATTAACTCAAATAACAAACTTCCTTCAGAAATTTCTGGAGGTATGAAGAAAAGAGTTGCAATTGCTAGGGCTATAATAATGTACCCCAACTATCTTTTTTGTGATGAACCTAATTCAGGTCTTGATCCAAACACTGCAATTTTAATTGATAATTTAATTCAGGAAATTACTCAGGAATACAAAATAACAACCATAATAAATACTCATGACATGAATTCAGTTATGGAGATAGGTGAAAAGATTATTTTTCTTGAAAATGGAGAGAAAAAATGGGAAGGAACAAATTTAGAGATATTTAAAACTGACAACACCTCTATTTCCAATTTCGTTTACTCTTCAGAATTATTTAAGAAAGTGAGAAAAATTTATGTCAAAGAAAACAAATAGATTTAATTGAAATCAACACCAAATCTTTTAATTAAAACCTCTTTTAACTTTTGAATTGATTTAATTTTATTTCTTGGTATAACCATTAAAATTTCTTTATTATTTACAATTATATGATCTTGTAAACTGTCTAATATGATTATTTTTTTTTGATCAGAAAACATAATATTACCTTTAGAAGAATTTAAATAATTTTCTTTAAATCCAATATTTATATTTTTTTTAATATTTTTTTCAGATAAGGTTTCGAATAATGATTCCCATGTTCCGAGATCACTCCATTCGAAGTTTGATCTTATAACATATGTGTTTTTTGCCTTCTCAAGGATAGAGTAATCTATTGAAAGAGGTTTCGTTTTTGGGAAAATATTTTCAAAAAAATAAATTTCCTCAGAGGTATCAAATTTTTTCAAATTTGACTTAAATGTTTTAATCAAGTTAGGTTGTAAGTTCTCAAAAGCTTTTAAAATTGTCTCTGTAGACCAAACAAAAATACCAGAATTCCAAAAATAGATTTTAGATTTTAAAAACTTTTCGGCCATTTGCTTACCTGGTTTCTCGGTAAATCTCAGTACTTTTTGGAATGAATCTTTTGTGTTATTTACCTTGATATAACCATAATTGGTGGACGGAAATTTAGGAATAACTCCAAAAGTTACTAGGTGATGACTCTTAGATACAGAAAATGCATGTTCTACGTTTTTATAAAATTCATTTAATTTTTCAATGTGGTGATCACTTGGCAATACAATTAACTTCGCTTTTTGGTTGATTTGATTAATTTTTAGTGAAGCATATAAAATTGATGGTGCAGTATTTCGCTTCAATGGTTCAAAAATAAAATTATTAATATTTAACTTCGGAATCTGTTTTAGCAAGTGGTTCCTATATTTCTCATTTGTTGAAATAAAAATGTTTTTTGTTTTGATAATTTTTTTAATTCTAAGAAATGTCTCTTGAATAAGTGTTTTTCCTGACCCCGTTAAATCAATAAATTGTTTCGGAAGAGATTCTCTGCTTGCAGGCCAAAAACGTGAACCGGAACCACCAGCCAAAATAAGAGCATAAAAATTATTATCTTTTTTCATTTTTGTAGTCTAATATCAAGGTGTTTGGCTGAAAGAGATATAGTTTTCCGTTAGAAATTTTTTCACAAACATACCTCTTTCTTTTTTTACTAATCTTCTTAAAAATTTCTTTTCTTCTATGCATAAAAAGTTGACCCATTTCTAGTTGATCTATAAAGAAGTAATCCTCTAAAGTATCAAATTTAGTTAGAGAGATTGTAAGTTCTTTATCTAAATCTGTACTTGATTTTGGGTTTTTTAGATATGTTTTAAAAGCATCAAGAATAGACAAGGGGAAAATTGTCTCAAAGAGGAAAGGTTCAGATATTTCTTTAAATTTTTTTTTCCATTCAATACCATGAGGTTTAATATTATTTCCGAATTTTTGATAAACTAACTGGTGTGAGATTTCGTGAAGTAAGGTTATTAAAAATCTAAATTTATTTGAATCCTGATTTATAGTAATTTTTTTAAATCCATTACTATAGACCCTAAAGTCACCTCTCTTTGTTTTTCTCTCCGAAACTATAATTATATTTAATTTATGTTTATTTATTAAATCTCTAACATTTTCTTTGGCATTTACTGGAATAAAACTCATTAAAATCATAATACTCGCAGATCAATTATAATAATAAAACAAAATTCACAAAAGTATTTTTATTGGATTTTCAATAAAGTCTCTTAAAGTCTGTAAAAATTTTGAACCAGATGCACCGTCTATAGTTCTGTGATCGCAGGCTAAAGTTATTTTCATTGTATTTGAAACAACAATTTTATCTTTTTTGACAACTGGTTTTTGAATAATACTGCCAACAGATAATATAGCTGAGTTTGGTTGGTTTATAATTGAAGTGAAAGATTCGATACCAAACATACCTAAATTAGATATTGTGAATGTACTTCCCTCAATTTCATTTTGTAACAATTTTTTTTCTTGAGCTCTACTTGCAAAATCCTTAACTTTTAATCCAATTTGTTTCAAATTTAAGTTATTGGCAAATTTTAAAACAGGAACAACTAATCCATCTTCTACTGCAACCGCTACCCCTACATGAACATGTTTATGTTGAGTTATTTCATTTTCACTCCATTGACTATTTATTTCAGGATGCATGCTCAAAGAAAGAGCACTGGCTTTAATTATTAAATCATTAAATGAAATTTTTGTTTCAGGCTGTGAGTTGTATTGCTCTCGAAATGAAATGAGATTATCAACATTAAATTCAACATTTAAATAATAATGAGGAGCAGAAAATTTTGAATCTGATAATCTTTTGGCAATTGTTTTCCGAATTTGAGAGTTTTGTATTTGATTACTAGATTCTTTTTCCAATTTTTTAGGAGAATCTGAAGAAGGCATATAGTTTTCGATGTCTCTCTTAATAATCCTTCCTCCATCACCTGTACCAACTAAATTATTTAACATAATTCCTTTTTGGGATGCCATTTTTTTTGCCAAGGGAGATGCGAAAATTCTATCAGTTTGAAAGTTTTCTAATACATTTTTAGATTCATTTTTAGTTGTATCAACATTTAAATTATCACTATTTTTTGAAGAAATATTTTCTTGTTGTGGTATTTCCTGCTTAGTTTCTTTTTCTTCAATAATATCTTTTTGACCGATAGACTTTAAAGCTTTTTCAATATTGGTGTTTTTGTCTCCAATGATAGCTAGAACTTCGTCTACTGGTGTGGATTTTCCCTCTTCAACACCGATATGAAGTAAAGTTCCTTTATGAAAAGACTCAAACTCCATGGTTGCTTTGTCAGTTTCAATTTCAGCTATTATGTCGCCTTCTTTAACTTCATCCCCAACTTTTTTGAGCCATGTTGATACAGTTCCCTCTTCCATTGTATCGCTAAGCCTTGGCATTTTGACTATTTCAAAGTTGTTTTGAACTTCTTTTTCTAAAGTTCTATCTTTATTTTCAGTTTGTGTGTTTTCTTCTAATTTTTCATTGTCTGAATTTGCAATATTATTTTTTTGTTTAGAGCCTTTTTTATCAATATATGATGAAATGTCTTCATTTTTTTCTCCAATAATAGCCAACATAGAGTCCACTGGAACTGTTTTACCAGCCTCTACTCCAATATAAAGCAACTCACCTGAATGAAAAGATTCAAACTCCATTGTGGCTTTATCTGTTTCTATTTCTGCTAAAATGTCTCCCTCATTAATTTGATCTCCTACTTTCTTTAACCATGACGAAACAGTTCCTTCCTCCATAGTATCGCTTAGCCTAGGCATATTGATAATTTCAGCCATAATTTATTTTAATTTATGATTTAAAAAAGGATAATTTGGTTCTTCATAAACAGCATCATACATGACCGAAATATCTGGATACGGTGATTCTTCAGCAAATTTTTCACACTCCAAAATTTGATTTTTAACTCTTTCTTCAATGGAAGAGATTTGATTATCATTTAAGTATTTTTTCTCGATAATAATTTTTTTAACCTGAGTGATTGGATCTATCTTTTTATATTCCTCAACCTCTGATTTTGTTCTATATTTTTGGGCATCTGACATTGAATGGCCCCTGTATCTATACGTTTTCATTTCTATAAAAGAGGGACCTTCCCCTTTTCGAGCAACTGAAATCGCTTTATCAAGAGACTTTGCTACTGTAACCGGGTTCATCCCATCAACAGGTTCACAAGGCATATTGTATCCTAATCCTAATTTCCAAATTTCTTCATGGCTAGCTGTTCTAGCAACAGAGGTTCCCATTGCATATCCATTGTTTTCAACAATAAAAACAACAGGTAACTTCCATAATGTCGCCAGATTCAAGGTCTCATGTAATGAACCCTGTCTGACGGCGCCATCTCCCATAAAACACAGAGTTACACAGTCTCTCTCATGATATTTATCTCCAAACGCCATACCTGCTCCAAGAGGTATTTGACCACCTACAATCCCATGGCCTCCGTGAAATCGAAACTCTTTTGAAAAAATATGCATGGAACCGCCTAAACCTGATGAAGTTCCAGTTCCCTTTCCGTAAAGCTCAGCCATAACTCTTTTTGGATCTACACCCATTCCAATTGGCTGAACATGGTTTCGATAAGCCGTTATAATTCTGTCCTTCCCAATTTCCATGGCATGAAGTGCGCCAGCTAAAATTGCTTCTTGACCGTTATAAAGATGAAGAAAGCCCCTTACTTTTTGTTGAATATAAACGGCTGCTAATTTGTCTTCAAACTTTCTCCAAAAAAGCATATTTTCAAACCAAGCTACATAAGTATCTTTTGTTATTTTTTTCATTTAATTAAAAAAAATTATCAATTAAAATAGATCACAAAAATACCATTTTTTATACAAAAATAATCAAGTAATCAATTGTAAAAACCAATTAATCATTACTGATTTCTAGATTATTCCCATCAATTTCAGTATTTTGATTGCTTAAAGGTAATGTAATAGAAAAACGTAAGGTATTTTCTAGGGGATTTCGAATTTTTGATGTTGAAAATAAGTATGAAATATCAATACTGGCAAAATCGATACCAAAACCTGCCCCTAGAGTTAAAAATCTCCTTGAACCCTTTTCTAAACTTTCATTAAAATATCCTGTCCTTAAAGCTAAGGATTTTTGAAATACGTACTCTAACCCAAATGCCCAAGTTATTTCTTTCAACTCTTCACTAAAGCCACCTGGAGCATCTGTGAATGATTTAAAAATACCTTTTAGGAAACTAACATCAGGCTGCTGATATCCTATAAAGACTCCGTCTTTATATGTTGCTATTGGTGATGGTACAAGAAGTTTGTTAAGTTCTAAATTAAAACTTAAAACACTAACTTCATCCATAATTAAGTCTAAACTAGACCCTATTTTTATATTTGTTGGAATAAAGTTTTTTTGACCACCTTCGTCGTATTTTAATCTGGGTCCAATATTTGATATATTAAATCCATGTCGAAATCTCGCAACTTTTTTC
>CEVS01198029.1_pt1 | contig 13239 bp, 12 predicted proteins | sample 361571 | NCBI WGS metagenome assembly CEVS01 (sample SAMEA2623850, study PRJEB7988) | marine metagenome | isolation source: saline water (ENVO:00002010), including | reverse complement strand
TTTTCTTAAAACCAATTCGCTAATATCGTAATTTTTTTGCGAATATAACATAATTAATTTTGATGATCTATCAAATACGAAGTCAAATTTTTTTTCAATGGCAATTTCTCTAACAATAGATAAGACTCTATCTTGTATGGGTTTAATTAACTTATTTTTTTGATTTATGTAGTTGCCGTTAATACCAAAGTACTTATTTTGGAGATTAAAAATTTCATTCCTATATATATCCAATTCATCTTCTCTGTCTTTTATTAACTCAGAGGTAAGAAGAAATTTTTCTGCATTTAATTGATTTTCCATACTTTTCAATTCCATTTTTTTGATTTCAATATCTCTATTCCAATTTTCAGCTTTTATTTCTAAATTTTTAATTGCCTCTTTATAATCTCCAATTTCCTCAATAATTTTATTAAAATCTATGTAGGCTATTCTCACCCCTTTTTGTGCATAACTGAGTGTTGAAATGATAAAACAAAATAAAGCAAATGATAGTTTAAAATTCATAATTAACCATTTAGAATTGTTGACCAATTGTAAAATGAGTTTCCCAACCATTTGGGGCTCTGTTCGACGGGTCAGCGTTGTCAAACCCATAGGCAAAATCAATTCCAAGAAGTCCAAACGCTGGCATAAAAATTCTTACTCCAAACCCAGCTGATCTTTGAGCATTAAAGGGATTAAAGTTTCTAAAACCTTGATACCCTCTTCCTGATTCCATGTAACTTGTCCCATAGATTGAAGCGCTTGGCTTAAGTGTTATAGGATATCTCAGCTCAACAGTGAACTTATTATAAACCGTAGATCCCTCTCTACTCGATAATGAAAAATTCGGATAACCTCTAAGTGATATTACTTCTCTCCCATCAAGAGCGAAAGTGTTATTCATTCCATCTCCACCCACATAAAATCTTTCAAAAGGTATATCTCCCTTTTCATTATTATATGTTCCTAAAAAACCAAAATCTACTTGAGTCCTAAGAACTAATTTGTCAACTATTCTTGTAAACCAGCTTCCACTAAATTTTATTTTATAAAACTCCAAAAATTTAAACTTTTCTTGATCTATTTTACTTTGATCCGGAACTCTTTGACCTTGTGCATCAACTGTCTGGAATTCAGCGTTATTTCCTAGCGCGGAGTAATCAACCTTGTTGAATAATGAATAGGGTGGAGAAAATTTACCACTGATACTGAAATTTGACCCTCCAAGAGGGAATATTGGGTTTGTGTATGTATTATTTCTGGACAAGGTAACAGTATAATTAATGTTATTTGATACACCATCCCCAAAAGTAAATAACCCTGTAAAATAATTATTTAGATTGAAATATTGATAAGTAATAGCTTGCGATAATAAAAAATAATCATCAGGAACTGATAACCTTTTTGCAAGTCCGAGCGATATACTACTTATTTCAAAAGATTGAGATTTATCCGCTCTACCTGTAAAAAAATCATATCTAAATTGGTTAGTTTTTGACAATGATGTAGAAAATTGTACTGGTTGCCTTCCTCCAAGCCAAGGTTCAACAAAAGTAAAACTATAAGTATTGTAAAATTGACTTGATTGCAATCTTAGACTAAGTCTTTGTCCGTCTCCCGATGGAACTGGTTTGTATGATTCCTTATTAAAAATATTCCTCATTGAAAAATTATTAAAAGAAAATCCAAGTGTACCAATAAAGCCACCACCACCATAGCCACCCTGCAACTCTATTTGACTTGCTCCGGCTTCAACTAGTCCGAATTCTATATCCACAGTTCCAGCATTTGGATCTACATTTTTGAAATCAGGTGTAATTTGTTCTGCATCAAAAAACCCTAGTTGTCCTAATTCTCTTACAGTCCTAACAACTTTATCCTTACTATAAAGCTCCCCGGGTTTAGTTCTAAGTTCTCTAAAAATAACATGATCGTTTGTTTTGTCGTTTCCTACAACAGAAATTTTATTGAATGAAGCTAATTTTCCTTCGTTTACACGTATTTCAAAGTTAATAGTGTCATTTTCTGCGCTAACTTCTACTGCGTTTATGTTTGAAAAAAGATATCCACTATTTTGATACAAATTTGTGAGATCTTCTCCATCGGGTTTAGTGTCGTCAGCTATCCTTTCTTTAAGTAGAATTCCATTATAAGTGTCTCCTTTTTTAATTCCTAATACTGTTGCAAGTTGTCTATCAGTGTATGCAGCATTCCCTATGAAATCTATATTTCCAAAATAATATCTATTACCTTCTTCAACCTCAAAATTTATAGTTAATGTATTATCTTTATTTACTACAACAGTATCACTCAATATCCTAGCATCTCTATATCCTTTTTCTTTAAAAAAATCAATTAGATTTTCTTTATCTTCAATGTATTCATCTGGAATATATTTTGATTTTTTCCAAAATCTATAGAATTTTTTTTCTTTAACATTTTTTAATTTGGATATTAGAATTTTTTTCTTAAACTTTTCATTACCTATGAAGTTAATACCACTAATTTTTACTCTTTCTCCTTTGTCGATATTGATCAATAAATTAAGGGTATTTATTTGAGTTGAATCTTCAATATTTCTGATATTTACTTTTGCATTTAAATATCCTTCTTTTTTGAATTTATTGGTAATGTAATTTTTAGTATTTGTCAAGAAGCTTTCAGACAGTTTCTTTCCCTTATCGAGCTCAGTTTCTTTCAAAATATTTTGCATCTTGTTCTTTTTTACCCCATTTATTTTTACTTCATTCAGTGTAGGAAGCTCCTCTATTTCAATTTGCAGCGTGATACTTTTGTCCGTAATTTTTTTAGCATAAAAATTAATGTCACTAAATAAATCTAGATTCCAAAGTTTATTGATTACTGAACTAACTTGATCACCAGGGAATTGTATAGTTTGTCCTTTTCTTAGACCACTATAAGAGATTACAGTTTGCGGATTGAAACTTTTAAGTCCTGTAACTTCAATTGAGTCAATCAAATATTTTTGTCTTTTTTGTAGCGGTAAAGTTTGTGCGACAGCCTCAGAAGTAAAAATTAATAATGAAAAAAAAGTTAATATAAAAAATCGCATTTTAAATCTTAGTTTTTGATTTGATCACTTGTTTTTCCAAATCTTCTCTCTCTTTTTTTATAGTTTTTAATTGCTTTCGCAAAATGATTTTCATCAAAGTCTGGCCAAAAAACTTCAGAAAAAAATAGTTCTGCATAAGAAACTTGCCATAACAAAAAATTACTAATTCTCTGCTCACCGCTTGTCCTGATTAGTAAATCAACGGAGGGTAAATCTCCACTGTAAAGATGATGATTTATAATTTTTTCATCAATACTGTCAATACTAATTAAGTTTTTTTTGACCTTGAGGGCTAGATTCTTGATAGCATAAATTAATTCCTTTTTAAAGCCATAATTTAGAGCTAAAGTTAAAACTAAACCGTCATTTTTACTTGTTTTTTTTATTGTTTCTTGTAACTCTTTTATCACATTATCGGGTAATTTAGATATGTCTCCAATACATTTAAATTTCACATTGTTTTCAACCATTTTATTTATTTCTTTTCTTAAAGTATCAATTAAAATGCTCATTAGAGTTTCTATCTCTTTTTTTGGTCGATTCCAATTTTCCGTAGAAAAAGCGTACAATGTTAAATTTTTTATTTTAGTTTTCGTAGCATATTCTACAATTTTTTGAACAGATTTAATTCCATTTTTATGACCAAAAAGTCGACTTTTACCTTTTAGTTTCGCCCACCTTCCATTGCCATCCATTATGATAGCAACATGATTGGGAGTATTGTCTAAACTTTTTTTCATCTTTCTTTGCAATAACAAGGTTGTCTTCCAAAGGTATAACTTAATGCTAAACCAGTAAAAACATACCAATCATTATTATATAATTCTCCATGTTTAATCATTACATCATTTTCAAATTGACCAATAGGATTAGAACCATCTAAATTATCTGTTAACGAATATCTAATTCCTGTTTCAAAACTTAGAACTAGACTGTTATTTATGCTAAATTTAATTCCAATAATTGCAGGAATAGAAAATTCAAGAGCACTATCGTATTTATCAACCTCTATTGAAGAAAGTTGGTTTCTAATAGTAAATAATTGATATTGGAAGTAGTTTATCCCAGTGAAGAAATAAGGAGAAAATTCTCTATCTTGATCATGAAGATTAAAATCAAAGAAATTTACTTCCATCCCAGCAGAAAACTCAAAAACTTTATTATTAACTTCAAAAAACCTATTAAATCTACTCAAATCGTTGGCATAATAATCAGAGCTCTTTAAAGTTGAAGTAATAAAGCTTGCTCTTAGAGCATACCTAGTAGTCAGATTCCATTTATAAATTAGTCCAATAGCTGGTGAATTAGAGTAAATAAAATGGGTGCTGCCTATATCCGATATTGTATTACTTCCCCCTAAAAACATCCCCATTTCATGAATTTGAGAAAACCCTATTAAATGAATGTTAATTAAAAAATACAAAGTAATAAACTTCCTCATTTGTATTTTGATCATGAAAGAATATTATAGTATTTAAACTGAATTAGGTAAAATTTATTGTTTAATTTCTTTTATCTAATCCCCAAAATAATTTTTCGCTTAAATCATTGTAAAATTCATTTTTTTGAAATTGGACTGTCTTCACACTAAATGATGCCTTTGTAATAATTATTTTAGTTTTATATGGTATACTAATTAGTTTAGAATCAAGAGATAGAAAATGATCTGAACCAGTTCCTTGCCCATCAACTTTTAACTCAATAATTGAATCATTTGGAATAACAAGAGGTCTGACATTTAAATTATGAGCTGCTATTGGAGTTATTAGCATGCTTGGTGTTTCAGGAAGCATTATCGGTCCTCCACTACTAAGATTATATCCGGTTGATCCTGTTGGAGTAGCTATTATTAATCCATCAGCCCAATATTTTGACAATTTTATTTTATCTATTGAAGTTTCTATACTTACAAGGGAAGCAGTATTTTTTCTAGAAACAGTAATTTCATTTAATGCATAGGGAAATTCCAAGTTGATTTTCCTGTTAATTTTTAAGGTTAAAAGATCCCTATTCACCAAACTATAATTTTTTGATTTAAGAGAATGAATTCCGTTATTTAATTTTTCCTTCTGAATTCCGGTTAAAAACCCTAGTCTTCCAATATTAATTCCAAGAATCGGAATTTGATTCTGTTTTAAAAATGAAACTGCTTTTAACATCGAGCCGTCACCTCCTATGCAAAAAAGAAAATCAGCTGATGAATTCAAATTACCATAAATATTTATTTCAATATTTCGATCAAGTTTTTTAAATGCTTTATACAAATTCTTGTCAACGCTTATAGAAATTTTTTCTTTTAATAATAGTTTTAAAATCTCAAAACTAGCTTTAATTGAAACTTCATTTTCGAATGGACATATAAGGATTATTTTCATTATTATGATTAATAATATTTAGACAAATTTAATAACCAATATTCAACGTATTTGTGTTTTTACTAATTAAATTTGTAAAAATTTTAATTATTGAAGACAAGACTTAGCGTTAATGTAAATAAAATTGCTACACTGAGGAATTCAAGGGGGCAAAATACACCTAACCTTTTGAAGGTTGTTGAAGACATCGAAGGATTTGGTTCTGACGGTATTACAATTCACCCAAGACCTGATGAACGACATATACGGTATTCAGACGCCCTAGAGTTATCTAAAATTATTAAAAGTGAGCTAAATGTTGAAGGTAATCCAATTGATAATTTTATGCAATTGGTTTTAAAAATTAAACCTACTCAAGTAACTTTAGTGCCAGATGGAATTAACAATATTACTTCAAACTCTGGATGGGATACAATTAAGCATTCCGAATTTTTAGGTAAAAAAATTGAAGAATTAAAATCTTGTGGTATCAGAACTTCAGTCTTTGTAAATCCTGACCCGAAAATGATTAGAGGTGCATTTGAAATAGGAGCTGACAGAATAGAATTATATACATATCATTATGCTCATCAATATAAAATAGATAAAGAAAATGCTATTTCACAATATTATCAATCTGCTAAAGAAGCAAATAAACTTGGAATTGGAATTAATGCGGGTCATGATTTAAATCTTAATAACATCGGTTATTTCAAACAAAAAATATCAAATCTTTTGGAGGTATCAATTGGTCATGCCCTAATTACAGAGTCTTTGTATTCAGGATTTGAAAATGTAATTTCAAGATACAAAGCAATTCTCGGGTGAAAATTTTAAATTCTCAGCAGATTGGAAATGGTAATAAAAATATAATCATTTTGCATGGATTTTTAGGAATGGGTGACAATTGGAGGGGTTTTGCAAAAAACCTTGATCAAATAAAATATAGAATTCATTTGGTTGATCATAGAAACCACGGTAAAAGTTTTTGGCATGAAAATATGAGTTATGATGATATGGCCAAAGATTTACTCGTATTTTGCAATTCCCAAAAAATTGATAAATCTATAATAATTGGACATTCAATGGGAGGTAAAACCGCGATGAAATTCTCATTATTATTTCCTCAAAAAGTTGAAAAATTAATTGTTGTTGATATAGCTCCTAAATTATATTTCCCAGATTTTAAAGATATAATGAATGGATATAATTATCTGGATTTAGATTCTTTGAGAAGTAGATCTGAAATCGATAATATTTATAAAAGTTTTGTTGGAGATAATTTTCTTAGATCCTTTTTGATGAAGAATATTTATAGAGATAAGGAAGGGAAATTTAGGCTACGTATTAATTTTAAAGTTTTAGAAAAAAAAATTACAGAAATTGGATCATTTGATCATAAAAACTTAGTTTTTAAGAAACCGACTGCCTTTATTAAAGGTTCCAAATCTGATTATATTCTATCAAATGATGAAAATTTAATTAAAAAATGTTTTCCAAAATATTCAATACATGAAGTAAGTGATGCGGGCCACTGGGTTCATTATGATAATCCTAGGGCTTTTGAAAAAATAGTTAAGAGTCTTTTATAATTTAACATTATAGAAGTTAATTGTTAGATTATTTGTCCATTATTTTAATAGTTGATTTTAATTATAATTTTGCATCTATGAACGAGATATTGATTAGAAAAGCAGAAATTAATGATATGGTTTCGGTTTTAGATTTAATTAAAGAATTAGCAGAATTTGAAAAAGAACCCAAATCAGTTATTATAAATGTTAATGATTTAATTAATGATGGATTTTGTGATAATCCAAAATTTAGTTGTTTAGTCGCTGAAATAAAAAATAAAGTTGTTGGGATGGCACTCTTTTATGGTAGATACTCAACTTGGAAGGGTAAAACGTTACATCTTGAAGATTTAATTGTTAAAAAATCATTTAGAGGGAAGGGCATTGGGAAAAAATTATACAAGAAATTTATTGAAATAGCAAAATTCGAGAATGTCAGGAGAGCGGAGTGGGTTGCTTTAGATTGGAATGTAAATGCTATTAAATTTTATAAAAATTCTGGGGCTAAAGTTTTAAATGATTGGAAAACTATACAAATTGATAAAGAATCTATTGAAAATTATCTGACTGAAAAATGAAAGTTTTCAAATTTGGCGGCGCTTCAATAAAAGACTATAAAAGTATTATAAGGCTATCTAGGATAATTAGAAAAGAAAATCATGACAGAATGATTATTATAGTCTCAGCAATGGGTAAAACTACAAATTCAATTGAAAAACTTGTTTTATCCTATTTAAATTCTTCTAAAGATTTTAAAGATAAATTGGAATTAATCAAAAACTTTCATTTGGACATAATTAAAAATCTGTTTAAAAAGAATAATTCTTCAATTACAAATATTGTTCAAGCAGTATTTGACGAAATAGATAAATTTTTAAAAACAAACAAAGAGACTGATTATAATCTTATTTATGACCAAATAGTTTCTTATGGAGAAATCCTCTCTTCAATTATTATTTCGAAATACCTAAATTTTATAGGGTTAAAATCAAAATGGGTCGATGCAAGGTCTTGTATAGTAACCGATGAATATTATCGAGATGCTAATGTTGACTTAGAAAGAACTTCTAAATCATTAAAAAAAAATATTAGAGGTAAAGGGCTATTTGTTTCTCAAGGTTTTATTGGAAGTAATAAAAAATCATATACTACTACATTAGGAAGAGAAGGTTCAGACTATTCGGCAGCAATTTTTGCGCATGCGTTAGACGCTGAAAGTGTAACAATTTGGAAAGATGTAAGAGGTGTATTAAATGCAGATCCTAGGTACTTTAATAAAACTAAATTATTAAATAAAATTTCATATGAAGAGGCTATCGAATTGGCTTTCTATGGTGCCTCTGTTATTCATCCAAAGACTTTGCAGCCTTTAAAGAAAAAGAGTATACCACTTTTTGTTAAATCATTTTTAAGTCCTTCTAGAGAAGGAACCCTGATCTCTAAAAAAGATTATAAAGTGAGAAATATTCCGTCGCACATTGTGAAATGGAATAGGGTTTTATTAAAAATTTCATCCAAGGATTTTTCATTTATTGTAGAAAAGAAGATCTCACTAATTTTTTCTATGCTATCCAAGTATAAAATGAAGGTTGAATTGATTCAAAACTCAGCAATAAGTTTCTCCGTTGTTCTAAACAATAAATATCAAAGATTGGATGAACTTTTAAAAGAATTAAGGGAAAATTTCAAGGTTTCAGTTGATAAAGAAGTTTCATTATTTACAATTAGACACTTTAATAGAAATTCACTAAAACATATTAAAAAACTAAATCATAACATTCTTCTTGAGCAAAGAACTTATGAGACACTTCAATTGGTTTTATCAAGAAATTTTAAACGGGAAAATCTTTTTGAATTTTTTGAACAATAATTTTTGCCAACTTTAAATGACTTTCAAATGTCCATCCAGCAATATGTGGTGTTAAAATTATTTTTTCATTTTTAATTAGATTAAGAAAATTTTGGTCAATCTTGCCATTGAAAGTATTTTCGAATGATTTTTTTTCATATTCCAAAACATCTAAAGCAGCACCCAAAATTTTTTTATTTTCTATTCCATCAATCAAGTCCATGATTTTAACTGCACTTCCCCTAGCGGTATTGATAAGCCAAAATGGATTTTTCATTCTTTCAATAAAAGTTTTATTGATTAACCCGATACTTAAATTATTTTGGGGAGTGTGAATACTCAAGATATTGCATTTATTTTGCAACTCTTCAATTGACACTTGTCTTGCGATTGAATCTTTAGTTTTTTTTCTAATATCATAAAAAATAATTTCCTTTACGTTGAAACCCGTTAATTTTCTTGCCAAACTTTTGCCTGTATTTCCATAACCAACAATTCCTACTGTTTTATTTTCAATTTCATAACCTCTGAATTTTTCTCTACTCCATAATTTATTTTTCACAGAATCATTTGCTAGGTTCAAGTTATTAAGTAAACTCAAAATTAATCCAAGGGCATGTTCTCCTACAGCATTACTGTTTCCCTCTGGAGCTGAAATTAATTTTATTCCCCTTCTTTTCAAGTATTGAATGTCAATATTTTCAATACCTGAACCAACCCTAGCAACAAATTTAATCCCCCCCCCATTTTTTAGAAAATCAGAATCAATTTTAAAACGACTTCTAATAACTATCCCATCAAATTGACCTATAACTGATTTTATCTCATCCAATGACATTTTGTAGCCCTCTACATTTATGTAACCACTGTTTTTTAAATCATTAATAAGGGAATGATGGTTTTTGTCTATATGTAAAATTTTCATTGCAAGAATTAAAATCCTAAAATTAACTTTGCAATGTAAAAGAAAAGGAATATGCCAAAAATATCATTAGCTGTTGTTATAAAAGGACCTGTTGCAATAGCCGGGTCGATTCCTTGTTTGTTTAAAATTATTGGCACGAATGTTCCTATTAAAGCAGATATAATAATAACACTCATCATTGAACCTGCAACGGTCAAACTTAAAAGCATATCTTGATTAATAATTTCTCCAAAAATTATCAAAACAATAGAAAGAATTAAACCATTAATTAATCCTAAACCTATTTCTTTAAATAATCTATTGATAAGAGATCCTTTAATTACTTGATTTGCGATACCCTGTACAATTATTGCAGAAGACTGGACACCCACATTCCCAGCCATCGCGGCAATTAAAGGGGTATAAAAAAAAAGACTTCTGAGTTCAGATTTTATCATTATTTCTTCAAAATCTTTTAAAATAAACACACTCCCTAATCCTCCTATAAGACCCAGAAAAAGCCAAGGAAGCCTTGCTCGGGTTAGTTGAAAGATGTTGTCATTGGCTTCAACCTCTTTTGATATTCCTGCAGCCAGTTGATAATCTTTATCTGCTTCTTCTTTTATGATATCTACCACATCATCAATAGTAATTCTTCCCAGTAATTGTTTTTTATCGTTAACTACTGGGATAGCTTCCAAATCATACTTTGACATAACATTCGCGATTTCATTAAGATCTTCATTAACGTTTACAAAATCTACATTAGGAATATATATGTCTTTAACTTTGGCTTTTGTGTTAGCTGTTAAGAGATCTTTTAGGGATAATCTACCAAGTAATTTATTTTTTGAATTGGTAACATAAATAGAGTGTACTCTAGTAACCTCTTTAGCTTGCTTTCTCATTTCTCTAACACAGTTTATAACACTAAGATTTTCATTAACACTTACAAGTTCTTTCGCCATAAGAGCCCCAGCAGTCCCCTCTTCATAATTTAATAGTTCCCTTATATCTTGTGAATGTTCAGTGTCCTCAATTTTTGATAAAACCTTTTCCTGCAAAATTTCTGGGAGTTCACCGACAATATCAGCTGCATCATCAGTATCTAGTTCCTCTATTTCCTCAGCTATTTCTTTTGCGGAAAGTTTACTTAAAATTTTTTCTCTAAAGCTTTCGTCAACTTCAGCGAGAGCCTCAGCAGTTACGTCACTCTCCAAAAGCTTTACAATGTGAATAGCTTCGTCTAAAGATAGTTGCATAATAATCTCTGCAATATCAGCGTAATGAAAATTACTTAATTCTTTTTTTAGAACCTCATTTTTGTTTTCATAGATAAGAGTTTTAATCTTGTCTAAAAAGATATCATTTACATGTAGCTTTTCCATTTTCAATCAGTTCTGTTAGTGCTATAAAGCCTTCACCTGAAATTTTCTCGGGTCTTAAATCAAATATACTATCTTCTGAGATACTTTTAGGAATCTTAAATGATTTAAGGCTATTTCTTAATGTTTTTCTTCTTTGTTGAAAGCTGGTTTTTACAATTGTATGCAATAATTTTTCATTACAATTAATCATTATTTTGTTTTTTTTATTTAAACATATAACTCCCGAGTATACTTTTGGTTTAGGCAGGAAAACTTTTGGGGATACTGTGAATAGATACTTCACATCAAAATAAAACTGAGTTAAAACAGATGTTATGCCATACGCTTTTGATCCAGGTTTTTCACAAATTCTTTTTGCTACCTCTTTTTGGAACATTCCTACCACACAATCAATTCGGTCCTTATTTTCTATAATTTTAAAAATTATTTGAGAAGAAATATTATAAGGAAAGTTACCTATTATTGAGAGATTTTTTTTCTTAAAAAAGTCATCAAAAGTAAATTTTAAAAAATCTACATTTAAAATTTTCTTTTCAAGTTTAGGAAATTTCAATTTTAAGAAGGGTAATAAATCTTTATCAATCTCAATTAAGTACAAATTTGAATATTTTTGAATTAATTTCTGAGTTAAAATTCCTCTTCCAGGACCTATCTCAATTATTAAATCTTTTTTATTTCTATTAAGTGAACTGACTATTTTTTCTGCAATTTTTAAGTCTTTTAGAAAATGCTGACCTAAAGTTTTTTTGGGATTAAAAAAATCCATTTTAAAATTCAATTAATAATTTCAAATCCAGTATAAGGAACAAGACATTTTGGAACCTCAATTCCATTTTTAGTTTGATTATTTTCTAGTAATGATGCCATAACTCTTGGGATAGCAAGTGCACTTCCATTTAAAGTGTGTACATTTTTTTTGACTCCTTGTTTAGATTTATATTTAATTAGTAATCTTTCAGACTGAAAATTTTCAAAAGTAGAGACCGAACTAATCTCTAACCATTTGTTTTGAGCTGGCGAAAATAGTTCAAAATCATATGTACATGCAGATGTAAAACCCAGGTCACCTCCACATAACCTTAAAATACGATAGGAAAGGTTAAGTTCATTTACTATTTTTTCCACATGTTCTACCATTTTTGAAAGTGCTTTTAAGGATTTATCTTCCTTTTCTAATCTTACTATTTCTACTTTATCAAATTGATGAAGTCTATTAAGTCCCCTTACATCTTTACCGTAGCTTCCAGCTTCTCTCCTAAAACAAGGAGTGTAACCTGTAAGAGCAATTGGTAAACGTGATTCATCTAACGTAACCCCTCTGTAAATATTAGTGATAGGAACTTCAGCAGTTGGGATTAAATAAAGATTCTCTTTTTCTAATAAATACATTTGACCTTCTTTATCAGGTAACTGCCCAGTAGAAAATGCAGACTCGTAATTAACAAGATGAGGAACCTGAACTTCTTGATAACCTGAATTTGCATTTTTATCCAAAAAAAAGTTTATAAGTGCTCTTTGTAACTTTGCACCTTTTCCTTTGTAAACTGGAAATCCAGCAGCTGTAATTTTGACCCCTAACTCAAAGTCTATTATATCATATCTCTTACCCAAATCCCAATGAGAAATTAAATTTTGTTTTGTCTTATCATGTACTAAAACCTCTTTAATTATTTCATTCTCATCTGAATTTTTACCCTTTACAACGTTATTTATAGGCGGATTAGGAACGTTACATCTTTCTTCTAACAATGATTTTTTAATTTTGTTTAAATCATTTTGATAGATTTTATTTTTATTCTTTAATTCAAAATTCTTTTCTTTTAAAGATTCCACTTGAGATAAGTCTCCAGATTTAATTTTTTCTCCAATTAACTTCGACAATTTATTTGTCTCTGAAAGACTTGAATCCATAAGAGTTTGAATTTGCCTCCTTTTAATATCTAGTTGAAGAATTTTATCAATAGCTTGTGAATAATCAACTCCCCTTTTATTTAAGCTTTCAATTATTCCTTTTTTATTTTCTTTTAATAATTCTAGTGGTATCATTTTTCTAATTCAAATATAGACTATTGATTTTATAATTTTTTAATCAAATCTTCACAAAGTTTTTTA
>CEVS01184329.1_pt1 | contig 13285 bp, 9 predicted proteins | sample 361571 | NCBI WGS metagenome assembly CEVS01 (sample SAMEA2623850, study PRJEB7988) | marine metagenome | isolation source: saline water (ENVO:00002010), including | reverse complement strand
ATTGAAAATTAATATTTTAACAAAAAGATAAAGTAAAATATTTAATCTCTTATATTTTTTATAAAATACCATACTATTATTTTTTCCTTGATGCATAATATGATTATGTTAAAATGAAATAATATAGAAAACCTTTTACAAATAAGTAAAAGGTTTTATTCCTCATTAATATAAAGACTAATGAATAGCCTTATTACCTCTAACCTTTGAACTCATTCGAATAGCATCTTCTACATTATATATAAATATTTTTCCATCACCAACCTCTCCATCAGATCCAAACTCTAGTATTGTATCTACGCATTTTTCCACATTCTCATCACTAACAACACAGATTATCATTATTCTATTTTGTAATGTAAGAGAATCCTGAGTGCCTCTGTATATTTTTGTATAACTTTTTTGTAAACCAGTACCTGAGGCAGGAACCACAGTCATACAAGGAATCTCAACGTCTTTAAGCCCTTGTTGAACAGATTTCAATTTAGAGGGTCTAATTATTGCTTCAATTTTTTTCATTTTTTTGTTTTTAATATTGCATTAATTACTCATATGTTGAATATGATTCAACACCAAAAGAGACAGAATCTATTCCTGCTATTTCTTCTTCTCTGGAAATTCTAACACCAACTAATTTTTTCATTATTTTCATTATTATGAAAGTAAAAATAAAAGAAAATGTAGCAATGGCTAAAACACCTAAAACTTGTGTAATTAGAAATGATGCCCCTCCTCCAAAAAAGAGCCCTCCTTCAGAAGCAAATAAACCAACTGCAATTGTTCCAAAAAGACCATTTACTCCATGAACAGCGATTGCTCCTACCGGGTCATCAACTTTAAGTTTATCAATATATATAACAGCTAAATCAACCAGTATTCCTGCAAAAAGACCAATTATAATTGCTGATTCCGGCCCCACAACATTACAGCCTGCAGTTATAGCAACTAATCCCGCAAGAATACCATTGATGACCATTGTTATATCAATTTTTCCATGAGCAAAATATGTATAAATCATTGTTGAAGCCCCTCCAGCAGCTGAAGCTAAAAAGGTATTCATTACTACAGATCCTATTAATTCCCAATTACCAACGGCTCCCAATGTTGATCCAGGATTAAATCCAAACCATCCAAACCAAAGTATAAATCCACCGATTGCAGCAAGAGGTAGGTTATGCCCTGGGATAGTGTTTATTTTACCATCTTTACTATATTTCCCTAATCTTGGACCTAAGACAATAGCTGCAGCTAATGCAGCAAAACCTCCCATTGCATGAACAGCAGCTGAGCCTGCAAAATCATTAAATCCTTTTGCTGCAAGCCATCCATTGGGATTCCAAACCCAATTAGCTACTATTGGATATAATAAAGAACAAAAAAGTATGACTAAAATTGTATAAGACCATAATTTCATCCTTTCAGCTAAAGCACCAGAAACAATTGAAATTGCAGCAATAGCAAATCCAAGCTGAATAAACCAAAATAAATTGTTCGATACTGTAAGATCTAACCCTAAATCAGATTCAGTAATTCCAATATCAAAGGCAAACCATCCATTAGATGATCCGTAGGCTATACCAAAACCTACAATGAAAAAAGCAAGTCCGCCAAAAGTTATATCGATGATCACTTTTGCTATTATACTCATTGCATTTTTTGATCTTACAAAACCAGCTTCCAATAATGCAAAACCAGCTTCCATAAAAAATATAAGGGCAGCACATAAAGCTACCCATACAGTATTGATTGCATAGGTATGTTCCGAAGCAATCTGAGAAAGTTCTTCCATAAGTTAAGTTTTAAGGATCTAAAATATTTAAATACTTACAACTTAAACGAATTTTAAGGATGAGTTATAAACTTGTTTTGAATTTTTATCAACACAATAGTTTTGTGATTGATCAATTCAAAAAATTATGTTACCTATTATATAAAAAACTTATAAAATTGGGACCCCATTAGAAATAACTGAAAGAGGTGCAATACCATATGTGTCAGTTTTAAAATTAACTAAGTTCGGGTGAGCAACAATACCTTTCCATAGTTCAGACTCTAGATAAGCGTCCAATGTTGAAGAACTAGTGAAATAATAAACCCCTCCAAAAACACCCTTGTCAACATTACCGATAAAAGTTTTTCCAATCAAACCATCTATTTTACCTGGGGCAAAATTACCAACAACATCAGAACCAAGTTTTGCGTGATCTTCCAGAGTCATTTCATTCAACTCGTAGTTGACAACAAGAATACTATTCCCAGTAACTTCATCTTGATTATTAGTCATTTTTCTCATTGAAGCTATTCCGTTTGAAACATCTGAAATAGGAGCTATCCCGTATGTGTCCGTTTTAAAATTAACTAAGTTCGGGTGAGCAACAATACCTTTCCACAGTTCAGACTCTAGATAAGCGTCCAATGAAGAAGTACTCGTAAAATAATAAACTCCTCCAAAAACACCCTTATCAACATTGCCGATAAAAGTTTTTCCAATCAAACCATCTATTTTACCTGGCGCAAAATTACCAACAACATCAGAACCAAGTTTTGCATGATCTTCCAGAGTCATTTCGCTCAACTCGTAGTTGACAACAAGAACACTACTTTCTTTTGCACTTTCTTGACTCTTTTCTTTAGTTTTTTTTATGGTTTCTCCGCAACCAAAAAGGGTTAAAATTGATAAAACAAAAATTATATTTTTCATAATTAAATAAATTTGAAGATTTTAATATTATTAAAAATACAATTATTTTTGAATCCATAATTGAAATAAGATTATGAACATCTTGATCTTTTTTTAGTACTTTGTTAACCATATGAGATCTTCACTTAAATATATTGTTGAGGGGTTTGTGATATTTGGGAGTATCTTTTTATCATTTTATATTGAAGATTTAAGAAAAGAAAATGAAGATTTTATTACAAAAAATGAGCTTGTAAGTGATTTAATACTTACTCTGGAGGATGATTTAGAACAATTAAAAAACTTACAAGAAATTTTATTAGAAAGTGAGAGACTTATACTTGAAATTCTTAATGATATTGATAATTCTCATACTCAATTAACTAATATTGATGCAATAAATAAAATATTAGCAATTGAAGTTGGATTTTCATTTTTCCCTAAAGATGGAATTTTTAATCAACTAATTACAACGGGTAGTTTTGAATTGATTAAAAATAATCAGTTAAAAACAAAACTTTTAGAAATGTATAATCATCAAAAAGATAGAAATTATGCCACTTCACAAGAAATTGACAGATTCAATATTGATTTTAGAGGAGATATTGTTAAAAAATTTAGAATAAGATTTAGCTACAATTCATTTGATGGAAAATTTTATGGATCCCGCAGCTTGACAAACTTTAAGTTTGACAAAAATTATTACCTATCTAACTCTTTTTATGGTTTAATATCTCAGGGACAGCTCTATGTTAACATGTATATGAGACAGCTTAAAGATATTGAAGAGAACTACAAGGCCTCTTATGCTCTTGCAAAAGAAGAAATAAGAAATAAGTAATTTATTGAATGCTATATAATAACTCTACTTATTTCTAAGATCAAATCGATCAGCGTTCATGACTTTATTCCAAGCTAAAATAAAATCATTTATAAATTTATCATTGTTATCATCTTGCGCATAAACCTCTGCAATGGCTCTTAATTCTGAATTGGAACCGAAAACTAAATCAGTTCTCGATGCAGATCTAATTATCTTCCCTGATTTTCTCTCTCTTGCATCATAGCTGTTATATCCTTTTGGGTTCCATGCAACATCCATCGATAAAAGAATTTTAAACCAGCTATTATCTAGTTTGCCATCTGTCCAAAGTCCGTCTCCTGAAATAGAAACACCCATTGAACGCATTCCTCCTACTAATAAAGTTAATTCAACAGGATTTAATCCTAACAATTGTGCCTTATCAAGAAGAATTTCCTCTGGACTAACAGCAAATTCTTTTTCAGAATAATTTCTAAATCCACATGCTCTTGGTTTAAGAAGATCAAATGAATCAACATCAGTAAGTTCCTGAGTGGCATCTCCTCTTCCAGTTGAAGAAGGAACTTCAATACCACATGACATTTCAATTCCAACTGCACCGCCTAAAACAATTACATCTGCAACACTAGCTTCATATTTTGAAGCTATATTCTCATAAATTTTTATTACTCTATTTAATTGTTCAGGCTGATTAACTTGCCATTCCTTTTGGGGATATAGCCTTATTCGAGCACCATTTGCACCTCCTCGATTATCAGAGGCACGAAATGTACTAGCACTAGCCCATGCTGTTTCAACCATTTCTTTAATCGTTAAACCTGATTCAGATATAGCTGAACGAATTTGTATTTCCCTGTCCTTTGATATAATCTCACCCGGTGGTGTAGGGTCTTGCCATATATATTCAACATCTTTAAAATCTCCCGCTATATAGTTAGTTCTTGGGCCCATATCTCGATGTAATAACTTAAACCAAGCCCTTGCAAAAGCCTCTCCAAATTCATCAGGATTCTCTTTAAATCTATCACAAATTTTTCTATAAGTTGGATCCTTTTTCAAAGACATATCAGCGGTTGTCATCATTGGCAATACTTTTTCATTACTTCCGTCTACTTGAGGAACCATATCTTCCTCAGCACAATCAATTGGATGCCACTGCCATGCGCCCGCAGGACTTTTTTTACATTCCCATTCATATTTTAGTAGAAGATTTAAAAATCCCATATCCCATTTCGTTGGATTAGTTGTCCAAGGACCCTCAAGTCCACTAGTAATTGCATGAACTCCCTTGCCATCGCCATAACTGCTTTTCCATCCTAAACCCATCTCCTCTATAGCGGATCCCTCAGGCTCAGGTCCCACCAATCCAGTATCACCAGCACCATGAGCTTTGCCAAAAGTATGACCACCAGCTACTAATGCAACAGTTTCTTCATCGTTCATTGCCATTCGCTTAAAGGTTTCTCTCACATCTTGTGCTGAAAGTTCTGGATCAGGTTTTCCATTTGGACCCTCAGGATTGACATATATAAGTCCCATTTGTACAGCAGCAAGTGGGTTTTCAAGAGATTGACGCGTATCCCCATAGCGATTATCACCTAACCATTTGTCTTCAGACCCCCAGTAAATATCCTTTTCTGGATGCCAAATATCTTCTCTTCCAAGAACAGTCCCATGATTAGGCCCCCCCATATCCTCAATAGCAACATTCCCAGCTAAAACTAAAAGATCAGCCCATGACAATATATTTCCAAACTTTTCTTTAATTGGCCAAAGCAAACGTCTAGCTTTATCCAAATTTCCATTATCGGGCCATGAATTTAGAGGTGCAAAACGTTGAGCACCAGTAGCAGCACCACCCCTTCCATCTCCATTACGATATGTACCAGCAGCATGCCACGTCATCCGAATAAAAAAGGGACCATAGTGTCCATAATCAGCTGGCCACCAGTCTTGACTATCTTTCATCATTTGACTTAAATCTTTTTTTACAGCACTCAAATCAAGCTTTTTTACATCCTCTCTATAATTATTTTCAGTCAGAGGATTGCTTTTGCTATCATGCTGACGAAGTATGTCTATATTTAGCTGGTTTGGCCACCAATCTTTATTCTGAGTTCCAATATTTGGCTTAGTAGTTGAGCCATGAAATGGACATTTACTTTTCTCCATGTCTTAAGTTTATAGTTAATAATATTACAAAGATTATCTATTAATATTTAAATTCAATTAATTTATCGATAACAAATACTTATAGTTTTATAAATACTAAAAATAGAAATTTAGATTGATTTTTCTCAAAATTATAATACCAAATAAATAATGAAAACCATTTAAGTTTTATTAATAAATAAAACTTTTATCTAATTCTTCTGAATCCTGATATTTTATCCTAATTTTTCTTAATTCTTCTGTTAATTTGTCAACAACTTCTTTATATCCAGGATCATTATATACATTATTCATCTCATTAGGATCTTTTAAACGATCATATAGTTCCCATTCATCTACATCGTAATAAAAATGAACTAATTTAAATTCCTTATTTACAATTCCATAATGTCTCTTTGCCATATGTACCGATGGATATTCATAGTAATGATAATAAACAGCGTCTCTATTCCACTTTTTAGAATCCCCTTTTAATAGTGGAATAAGACTCTCTCCTTGCATGTCATCGGGAGCCTTAATCATAGCAGCCTCTAAAAATGTTTGAGCAAAATCCAAATTTTGGACCATTTCTTCAGAGGTTGTACCTGGTTTAATAACATTTGGCCATTTAATCATTAATGGTGTTTTGAATGATTGATCGTAAATAAATCTTTTATCAAACCATCCATGTTCTCCTAGATAAAAACCTTGGTCAGATGTATATACTACGATAGTATTTTCATCTAAACCAGTTTCTTCTAAATAATTTAAAACCCTACCAACATTATCGTCAACAGATGAAATAGTCGCCAAGTAATCTTGCATATATCTCTGATATTTCCATTTCATTTTTTCTTTATTATTCATTTTTGGCCAATTAGTTTTAAAATCTTCACTGATTTTGTCTAGAGTCACATCATATTTTTTCTTCTGCTCCTCATTAGCTCTTCCAAAAGGACGATAAAAACCTTGTGCGTTTGGACGCATCAGGGTACCATCTCCTTTAACATAAACAATTTCAGGTTCTATTTTTCCCATTTCCTTAATAGTGGATGGTCTAACCTTGCTATCATGCATGTATTGCATATGAGTTAAAATATTCATTTCTGCAGTTTTTGCAGCAGTTCCCCTTCCAGAATAATCATCAAATAAAGTTTCAGGTTCTGGAAATTCCTTTTTGTAAAACTCAGCAAACTTTTCTGGACTTGGCCACCATGCCCTGTGGGGAGCTTTATGTAAATACATCATTAAAAATGGCTTGTTTTTGTCTCTTTTATTCTTAAACCATTCCAAAGTCAAATCAGTAATTACATCTGTAACATAACCTGTAATTATTGTGTCTTTATCCTTTCCTAAAAATTTTGGGTTTATATAGTCCCCCTGCCCAGGTAGTATTAAAAAGTCATCAACTCCTTTGGGATTGTTTCCAAAATGAAGCTTTCCAAACATCGCTGTCTGATATCCTGCCTTTTGGAAAAGTTGAGGAAAAGTAATTTGTGAATCATCAAATTTCGCATGATTATCAATCTTCCCATTAAGATGACTATGTTTTCCTGTTAGAATTACTGCTCTTGAAGGAGCGCATATTGAATTAGTTACACAGGCATTTGTGAAAAGCATACCTTCATTAGCAATTCTATCAATATTTGGTGTTCTTATTAATTTATCATCATATGCACTTATTGCTTGATAAGCATGATCATCAGACATAATAAATAATATATTAGGTCTGGCTTTAGTTTCATTTTTTTCTACACAGCTGAGGGCCACTAAACTAAAAAACAAGAAAAGAATGTAATACTTCATTATTTTAATTTTTGAAACTACGATTTATTGAAACCTCATTTGCATTTGTTTCATTTTTTAATCTGGGGTAATTCAACCTCCCTCTGATACATTTTTTTAAAATGAAAATAAAATATTCATGTTTAATTCATTTTAACTGCCCTACCATACTTAAGATGATTTCCTAATTTACCATCTTTAGTTATACACCAAAACAAGCTGCATGGAGGCTTAATTTTTGCCTCTGGAGCATAGCCATCTGTTAAATATATACATCCATCATATTTTTCAAATCTATTAGACTTTAAATAACTAAAAACTGGATCAAATAAAGTTCCGCCTCCACCACTAATAAATTTAGGTAATTTTCCCCTGTATGAATATTTCCTTTGTACTTCAGCATCACATTCTATGACTTCAATTTCTGCACCTTGTTTCCAAATACTATGAATTTCGCTAAAAAAAATTACAAAATCATCTTCTTTTATTGATCCTGATGTATCAATAGCTACTGCTAAACGTTGATACCTTTTAATTTTAATTCCTGGTCTAGTTCCATATCGTTTACTAATTCTTTTCATGGTATAATAAACTCTTGTTTTTCTACTTGATGTTGAAAATAATCTCAATGCTCTTTTCCAATCAATTTGAGGCTTTCGTTTCTCAATAATGACATTTATCATTTTTTTAATTCCAAGAGGAATGGAACCATAATCTTTTAAAGGTGTACGATCTTTAGCTTGAATTATCATTCTATCTAATTCAGTTTCAATAATGTTTGAACTGGACCCCTTGTTTTCACCCCACTTACTATGATCACTATGAGATATTTCCTCTGAGACCTGACTGATTGTTTTTTTTGTATTATCGTCAGAGCTTTGCTGTTTTAATTTTTTGTAATACCACTCAACTGATTTATCTGGAGGTAAATTAAGGTCTGAAAATGTTGAGAGTGTTACTGCTGATTCTGGCAACCTCCAGGGTTCTATAAGTTGATTCACAACTAAATCTGCAGCAATATTAAATAACTTATTATCATAGCTCTTGGATTGCATTCGAAATAAATGTTTAAAAAGAATATGTAAAGTTTCATGCTTTATCACAGCAACTCTTTCATTGAAAGACTTTAATTCCTTTAGAAAAAAATTTTCATTAACATACAGAGCAATTTTACCTGATTTGAATCCAACAGCTGCTGTTGGAATTTCATCTGTAATAACTCGGATTATTCCACTAAGAAAATGAGCATAAAATGGCTCTTTCATTAAAAGTTTAATGATACATCTGGAAATTTCACTTTCTATATCCTTCACTTAAAAAGTCTAAAAAGTTAAAGTACCTGATCTTAAACTTTCAATTATTGGAGTTGAGAGTTTTGGTAGTTCTTTTGAATCAGTAATGTTATGAAATCTTATGTCTAACAAATTAAGATTTGGCAACTGTTCTAAACATTTGATGCTTGAAACAGATTCGCATTCTCTTAAACTAATATTTGTTAAAGATTCTATTTTTGACAAAGATTCAATATCATTTAATTTTTGACATTTACTTAAATCGAAAGTTTGAAGTGTTATTAAATTTTCAAGTCCATTCAAATTAAGTAAATTATAACAATTATAAATTTTTAAAACTTTTAATTTATCTAATCCAGATATCCCCTTTAAATCAACAATAGCAGATGAAGAACCCCAAGATTCTTTTGGCAGAATATGTATTTCTTCAATCGATTTTAGAGATTTTATTCCTTCTAAACTTTTTAACTTTTGATTGGTTTTAAGAATTAGCTTTTTAAGATTTTTTAATCGAGACAAATCAGAAATTAAAGTTATTGAAGTATCTTCAATTGTAAGTGATTCCAATTTTGTTAAACCTGACACCAGAAACAAAGAGCTATATTGAGATCCACTAATTGATTCTTTAGTTATTTGTGATTTAATTTTATCTGCTGCTTTACAACCATCAGGACTAATTGAAACCATTCCTCTTAATGCAAATTCTCTAAACTCTTCTAGTTTTTTGGTTCCTGCTAAAAACATTGGATTTGGGAGAATTTTATCGCCATTATATTTTATCCCATTTAAGAAATAATCAAATATTTCTATTTCAGAGATTGTAGAAGCTAAATCTAATCCTAAATTAATTTCTTCATAATTATCTGATATAATTAACTTTTGAAGTTTTTCAATAATTTCCTTGTTAGCACTTGAGACAGAAACTGTTTTTTCCTTCTTTTTAAACTTACTAAAGTATTCTGTCACTTTTTCAACAGAGTCCATTTTTAAAAACCTTGGCTTTGGCTTTACCTTATAACATTTTCCGAGCAAAAGGCGATCGATTGGAAGGTCAATCAATCCTTCAACAGAAATTAAAGAAGAACAATCTTCAAAATCAACACATATAAGTTTTGAAAATTCACTTAGATAATCAACATTTACGATTTTTGGACAGTTAGTTATCTTTAACAATTGAATTCCTGAGTTTTTTAAACCTTCTAAGCTTGCTAAGTTTGGACAATTCTCCACAATAAATTCATTGAGAGGTGGCTCTCCCCAATCTCTATCTTTGTAATAAATCCGAGCTATTTCATGCCAATAATTATTGTACAATCCATCTAAAGTAATTTTACATTTTGAAGGAATAGGAATTGATATTGAATTAAATAAATCTCGGTGTATATTATCGTGATTAATTACATCCAATATTTCTGTTTCTATTTCATTCAACCATGGAGAATCATTACTTGAGCTTTTTGAATTATTAAAGATTGAAGCTTTATTTATTGAATCTAAATTTTTTATAGAAGAAGATGAAATATCGATTGATTTTAATTTTTGACAATTTTCAAGACCTTTTAAATCAGTTAAAGAACTATTCCCTTTAAGATTAATTTCTCTTAAATTGACTGAATTTGATAAGGCATTTATATTTTGAAGATTAGTACATCCTGGAGCATTTAATATTAGTAAATTTTTGGTGTTACTAAGAGAATCTAAATTCTTGATTGCGGAAAGATCACAAATATTAACATAAATCAGCTTGTTAGAATTTTCTAATCCTTCTAATGATATTAATTTATTACAAGATTGTATAAGTATTTTTCTTAAACTATTTATCTCTTTTAAAGGTTTAATACTTTCCAATTCAGGATGATCATAAAAAATAACTGAAAGTAAATCTTTAGAATTTTGTAATCCATCAATAGATATCAACTTTCTTTCGCTATTAAATTCTACCTGCATCAAACTATTAATGGATTTTAATTCTATTAATTTAGAAATACCAGTTCCATCGGTTTTTAAAAATCTTAATTTTTTAAGATTTTCAATCCCCTTTAAACTAAAATCTTTTTTAGAGTAAAAAGGACTTCTAATATAGAGGCATTCTAAATTGATGAGACTAGAAAATAGCTCAAAATTTGAAGGAAAATCTTCAATTTCATAATCTGCATCTAAGTATAGTTTTTTTAGATTTTTAAATTTCCAGGTTTTATTAATTTCTGGAATTGTTAATCCTCTTTTCAACTCAAGATTTTCAATTTCAAGATTATAAATTGATTCAAAACCTATTATTTCCGCATAATCATCTAAAATCAAAATTTTAAGATTTTTAAAATTTGATAAATATTTTACATAAATTTTAGATTTCTCGTTACTGTAATTACTTTTTATGTTACCATTTAGTGATAATTTTTCTATTGAATTCCTTAACATCTCACCTTTGCTTCCATCTGGCGCAAAATTAACTAACCCCAATAAAGCTGTCGTATAGTAATGTTGATCAGGTCCTGTAGTGCCCCAATCATGTTTAAAAGGAGAAAAATTATTTGCACCAACAATATCATTCCATCCAATTTCTAAATCAACTTCTTTTAAAAATTCATCATAGATATTTAAATTATTTAAAGATTGGATCAAATCAATACCCATTTGAATTTTATCAAAATCTCTTTCTGAAAAAAATTTTTTAATTTTTGAATAATGTTGTTTTTCTTCTTTAGATAACATAAGTAAAAATTTTAAAGTGTGTCTAATAATTTATTTGCTAATCTTTTGTCTTTAACCATGGTTTTTACATCATCAGGAGCATTTTTAGACAAATCCATGTAAAGGCTCATTAATAAATCATTAGGGATTATATCAAGTAGCAAAAAATCTATTAAATTTTTAGTATTATTTTTTGAGGGTTGATAATTATCTGAAATTAACTTTAAATAAAGTCTTGAACAAATTGTAGATAACCTATCAACTCTTTTAGATCCATTTTTATCAACGGAGACATCTTCAAGTCTTCTTTTAACAGTTTGAAAATCCTTTGCATCTAAGATTTCATCAGGTTCTATTAATTGAGTTAATTCATCATTCACAAAAGCAATAAATGATGACACTGTTACCTCATCAAGAGAACTCAGAGCAAGTGCTTCAACTAAATGAAGGTTACCTTTTAAATCTTTAATTGATTGAATTTGCTCAAAAAACTGAGTTAAACTTCTTGGTGTGGTTCTTTCTGAATTAACAAGCTCTGGATATGTTAATACAAAAGATATCCCTCTTGAGTCTACCTTTGCTTTAATCGCCCATTCTGCCCATATTTTAGCATCAAATTTTAATGAAGCATGGAGCATTCTTGTAAGCATAGCCCCATCCATTGGTGTTACAGAATAGTCACCACCTTCTGGGTTAGCAGTGGCTACAATTTGCCATTTGGGAGGTAGTTTCCAAGAAGTTAGTTCAAAATTTTGTAGAAGCTGCATACATCCTCTCAGAATTCTATCATCTGCACGATTTACGTCATCTAATAATAAAATTCCAGGTCCCTCATCTTTTGGAACCCAGTCGGGAGGGCTGTATACAGTATATTCATCGCCTGAAATTTTTTCATCAGGATCAATTACATTAGGCATCCCATGTAGATCACCCATTTCTTCAAATTGAGCAGGTGCAATGTATGAGAATTTCCAACCTTTTTCTTTAGCAAAATCTCTAACTATTTGTGTTTTACCTAAACCGTGTGTTCCCCATATACAAATTGGAGTTCCTCGTTTTCCTTCAGAATTTAAATTGTTATTTCGTTCAAAAATGTGATTTAAAATATCTTTTAATTCCTTACTATTTCCTTTTTTACCAAACTCGATTAAATCTATTGACATAATTTTACTAAATTGGGTTTTAATCGGAAATTAAGAAAATTGAGACAGATTTTCAAGTGTTTTACTTTTATAATTTTTCTTGTTTCAAGTAATTTAGTTTTTTCATTTAGTTGGAATCAAAAAATTATAGAAGATGACTCCATTAAGGTTGAAAAATTTATCAATCATGTCAAAACCTTAAATTACATTTCAAGAAAAAATGCAAGTGATCCATACTTTCTAGATTTAACTTACAAATATTCAGATTCTATTCTTTTAATTGATCCAGAAAATGAGTTCGCTTCAAATACTAAAATAAATATAGATTTAACCAGATCAACTATAGAGAATAATGTTATCAATAAATTTAAATTATTTGAGTTCTATTCTGGAATTCCTAATTATTATGGGTTTGTAGATGATCCAATTGAATACGCATACGATGAAGCAATAGAAAAACTCATAAAAACCAGATACATAAAATTACATAACGGTCCTCTTTCAGATGCTAATATTACATCAATTTTAATGAGAGAGAATTGTGGCGATGAGATGTTTGAAATTGTGAATCAGACCTTAGTATTAAATACTAATCACCATATCCTCCAAAAAGATGAATTAATTGAAGTTTTTGGAGCAGAAAAGACAGACCAAATAATTAATGGAAAATTTAATGATGATGATGCGAAAAGACTCGCCAAGGAATTAAACCTTGAAAGAG
>CEVS01198579.1_pt1 | contig 13290 bp, 21 predicted proteins | sample 361571 | NCBI WGS metagenome assembly CEVS01 (sample SAMEA2623850, study PRJEB7988) | marine metagenome | isolation source: saline water (ENVO:00002010), including | reverse complement strand
CGCTGGACCCGCTGGACCCGCTGGACCCCCGGCTCCTGGAGTAAATACTGAAGTTCCTATTGTTAATTGACTACATTGTAGATTGTTAAATCCTACCATATCTTTATTTTCATCCGATACGAGTATTTTTGATTCAGATACTTCACCTGGTATAACACCATTTAATAAACTGTTTACATTATCTCTCCAAGAATTTAGATCTTTAATACCCTGGTCATTTGAACTTCTATCCGTGGATGATAAATGATTTACATTTGAGCTCAAAAAGTTAATTTGTTCCGTATTTAACTCTAAATTTCTTCTAATATTTTTTAATTTATTATCTAAATGAGCATAATCAGACATATATATATTTATTAATATGTATTTTATTTTACAATATTTAACTATAACCCAATTCAGCCATTATAATTCTTAAATCATAAGGTGATATATCAATTAAATTGGATAACATTTCATCAACAGACGGTCTTCTAGAATATTTTTTTGTAAAGGATTCTATAAAATTGGTGACCATTTTAACCTTAATATCGTGTTTACTTTTTTCATTTTCTTCATTTTCTATTTTTTCTCTTTCTATTATGTCTATTTTAAGTTGATCTTGTTTATAAACTACATCGCGTATAGTGGTTATGTCATTAAGAATATCCGGTTTTATAATTCTATTGAAATTTTTAAGTTTTCTAGCCACTTCTCTTTTATCATCTCCGGAAGTCATTTGGGATTTAAATTTATCTATAATATCGCTATCAATATGAGGACAAGTTTCCATTAAACGATCAAATTCATCTCTGCATGTTTTCATGAAATATGTTACATCTACTCTTTCTTCGGGTGATTTTAATAATTCTATTCTAATACTTCTATGGAATTTATCCCATGAAATAGAACTCATAGCATGGGCTTCAGATAGCTCATTTATTTTAAAAAACTGTGATACTGTTGTTATTATACCAGCTAATATATTAACACTCCCTATTACTATAGAACATTCAGATCTGTAGTTTAATGGAATCCTTTCTAATGCAAAGTTTGCAGTACCAGTTAACGTTGATAAAACAATAACAGGTATAGTATACATATTTCGTTTTTTAGAGTATTTTATATTAGAATTAGCATGAAGCAATTTATAACATGAGGCTTTGTCTGCCCAATCTATAAATATATTCTCATGATGTTTTTCCCATGGGATGTATTCTCTAACCGTAGTTTCAGATTTACTGTCCATATTTCAATTATTTTATTAAAATAATTGTATAAATTAATGGTATGAATAACAACGAAGATTTTCTATACATTGAAGATTGTAAAAATGACATATATGCTTTAATAAAAGACATAAATGACAAATGTAAAAATTTAGAAGATCTTTATAAAGAATACCTTCAAGAAGTTTTAAAACACGATACGCATTTAATGTCCTTAGATGTTTTATTTTTTCAGATAGAATTAACATACGAAGACATTAAAAATTACACCCGTTTATTTAATGAGTTTTTATCTAGAATGTATGGAATGTACTATAAACTTTACATTAAAATAATACATTCTCTTAAAGATATAAAACTTGATAATATTTTTGGCAATAATCTATTTTTTAAACCCACTCCATTCGACGATTTAAATAAAAGAGAATATAACTTTGACGAAACAGAAAAGATACATAATACAATCATAAACATAATGACATCTATAACACAATATATATCAAAACAAAAATATTCAATAGAAGACGATGAGGTGTATTCTAAAACACACAAGGGAATAAATATAAATCAATTAGTATTTGAAAAAACACACGACAATGAAATTTTACTACAAAAAACTAAACTATTTAATAACATACTTGAAAATTATTACGAATATCAAAAAAAATTTCTAAAAAGAATGATATTAAAATTAAAAGTTTTACAATTTCAAATAAACACTGATATAGAATTTCAAACAACTAAACGAGAATCTAAAAATAATGTAAATATGGAAGTGAATAACTCTATAGGTGATGAACAATTTCAAAGCGTTATTTTAAATGGGTTAAATTTATATACCGAAGATGTGATAGATAAAAAAAATATATGTAAAAAGTTTATGTCAAAATTAGGTAAGTGTTGTATTTGAATACTTATCAAATGATTTAAGTGTATTAGGACAAAGATCTGTAATAATTTCCTTCATAGCATCCGAATATTCCTTTATTTCAGATTGTGCATTTTCTGCAGACCTAAGTCTGATAAAATTCAATAAATTGTGTAGGTCAATACACCAATAAAATTCAGTGTACATATTTTGAGGAAGACCAATTCTTGCGATTTCCCTAGATACTCCAGCCTTTATTAGATCTCTATAAAGTCCATATTGTTTATAAGAATTTGTCATATACTCCTCGAATTTATATTTAATTTGTTCATCTCTAATTTCATTCCCAGACATTTGTTTATTCAACTTTCCCTGATCATATATAGTCCTAGGACAGTAAAATTCTCCTTTCATAACAGAGTATCTTCCGGAAATTTCATTAACATTTGCAGTTCTATGACGAATCCATTGCCTTTGTACAAAAATTGGACATTTAATATGAAATTTAAATTTTACCATTTCAAAAGGGGATGTATGTTTATGTCTAACAAGAAAATCAATTAAACTCTTATCTTTTTCGGGTGTTTTAATACCTTGATTAAATGAAACTCTTGCAGCTTGAACAATAGCGTGATCACACATCAAATGTTGACAACTTTCAGGAATATATCTTGGCATACAATCAACCAGTTTAACAAAACCAGGTGGTCCATATGTGTCAATATTTACATATTTAATTTTATCATCAAGATCAATTAGACCATTATATTCTGTTTCGGGGATACATTTTTTATTTTCATTTGATACTGGAACTGGGAAACGATTAAATTCTTCATAACTAGGAAGAACAACTGAAATCAATCTTTTATTCCTATTGAGGTTTGTAATACAATTTCTTAACATAATAATATTATTATATGATTTAACTTTAAATTAACTTAAAAATAAATTAAATGTATATGTAATAACCTATAATATTATGCCTCTATTCCTGAAAATAGACCCCGAAGATTCTCATTACTGGGAAAATCATCCAACGTATGAAAAAGCTAGAAAAAATGAAGACGTTGGTTTGGATATTCCAATGCAAAAATCAGTTTTTATACCAGCTAAATCTAATTCCTTTAAGATAAATCTTAATATTAAAACAAATCCTAGCCACGGATATATGGTTCTTCCCAGAAGTTCTATTTCAAAAACTAATGTAAGACTAGCAAACTCTGTTGGAATTATAGATAAAAATTACCGAGGTAATGTAATTGCGGTAGTTGATAATATTGGAGAAACAGATGTTTTATTTCAAGAGGGGTGTTGTTATTTTCAAATTGTAGCCTTTGATGGAATTCTTCCTAAGTTTCAGATAGAAACTGTTAATGATACAACTGATAGGGGTTCCGGGGGGTTTGGAAGTACGGGAGCTTCTAATTAAATTACTGGAGAACCTACAACAAAAAGTCCTTCTTTATCTAAAAATTCAAGGGTCAATTTGGACGCTATTTGTTCAGACTCTTTTTTTGTTTTATTAGTCCCCTGACAATACTTTTTTCCATTTATCAAGACCACGGATGTAAATACTTTTTTATGAGCCGGTCCAGAAGTTTCTACTAGTTCATATTCTGGATTTACTTGGATACTTTGCTGACATCTTCTTAGTAGAATGTCTTTATAATTATTATCTTCTTCTAAACATTCAAAATCAATGTATTTATTCATAGTTTCTAAAATAAATTTTTCAGCATACTTAAAACCAAGATCGAGATTAATAGAACATATAAAAGCCTCGAATATATCTTCCAAGAATCTATCATTGTCTCTTCCACCGATATTTTCAACATTCTTACTAATAATAAGAAATCTATTTAAATTTATCTGTCTAGCAAGGTATGCAAGTGTTTTACCGTTTACTAGTTTAGTTCTAATTCTAGTTAGAAATCCCTCATCTTTATCAGGGTATTTATGAAAAATAAAATTAGCGACAACAAGATTAAGAACCGAGTCTCCAAGGAATTCGTATCTTTCATATGAAACCCTTAAAGATTCTTCTTCGTGTTTAGCTAAGAATCTTAAAACACTTTTATGGATAAAAGCTTTTTGATAAAATAAAACATTAATAGGTGTTACGTTTATAATAGAAAAAACATCTTCAGTTGTAATATCTTGGTTATTCTCGTTGAAAAACTTAAACATTATTATTTTAATTAATTATACATTTATTCTTTTAAATTGTTATTTTTTTTGTAAAATTTCCATAGTATCTTCAAGCTTTTTTCCATTATTACATATGTTCATAATGTCTTTAATCTTTAGCAGACTTGAATGTGCTAAATAATCACTTGATACATTGCTATCAGTTGTATATATTTCTAGTTTTTGAATAGAATCTCCGAATGAATACGTGTAATTCTTTAAAAGAAAATCATGGCGTTTCCATTCGTATGTATATAAATTAATTTCTTTTAGGTTAGAATCAATTATGTCTACTTTTTCCATAGTTTCAGAGGTAACTAATATATCATATGGTCCAGTATTCTTAATTATAATACTGTCAACAATTTTCATTGGAGCCTCATCTCCTTCAAACATAACTTCTTCTAGGGTTTTTTTCCAATTGTTATAAGAATCAAACGAAGATTTAATTTTTTCATAATTACATTTGTTAAATAATTTCGCGTCAAAACCAAACTCACTAGTGTATTTTCCAAAGGTAAATTTTATACAGTTACCCTTTTTATTATTGTCTTTAAAAAATTTAGATAAATCTGTTAAAATATTATCCATTTTATATATTATTAAATTGTTTCTTTAAACCTATATAAAGGAATGTACAAATAGTTAGTTATAAAAATGACCACTCTCGAACAGACAGAGCCTCTATCTCCATCTGATAAGTTTGACCTTCTATTGAAGGATTTTAATACCCTAACAGAAACTCTTAAGACTATGAATGTTCGTCTTAAGACTCTACAGAAAGATGTAAACAAGGCTATGAAGTCCGGTAAGCGCTCAAAGCGCGTAACCGAAGTAGATCCAAATGCCCCTAAGAAGGTTTCTGCTCTACAGCGCCCTGTTGTTATTTCAAATGAGTTGTGTTCATTCCTAGGATTCCCCGAGAATACTGAACATTCTCGTCAAGAAGTAACTACCACAATCAATAATTACATTAAGACTAATAATCTACAGGATCCTAATAATCGTCGTTTTATTCTACTAGATACTACACCAGAGGCTAAGAAGCTAAAGGTTCTTCTCAGGGATCCAGATCAGCCGGTGACATTTTTTAACATTCAGCGTTATCTAAAGCCTCATTATCCACCATCTGAGAAGGATAAGAAGTCTTCCGAGACTAAGGAAGAGACGCCAGCTCACAAGCCTGAGGTAGTAGCCGACGCAGCTCTTGTAAAGGAAGACCCAAAGGTTCCTGCCCCAAAGCCTCCGGTGAAGAGGCGTGTTGTCAAGAAGTAGATATAAATTTAATCAAAAAAAGAGTGTGTAAAAAATATTATCCAATGGTGTATAATTATATAATACTAATGTATTACATTTTTAATGTAAAAACTTTAGGAGAAAACAGGTGTATGGTGTATTCAAATATGTATATAAATTTTTTACGTATGGGTTGTAAATATAAAGATCAGGAATTAATTAATAGTTTATGTCCTGAGTTTATAAGAGACAAATGTGTAAATAATATTCACGTTCCATATCACTTCACATATTAAATTAAGTATTAATAAAGAGCCCTCGTGGCGCAATTGGATAGCGCGTAGGACTTCTAATCCTAAGGTCCGGGGTTCGAGCCCCCGCGAGGGTTCTTTATTAATACTATCTTAATAAATACATTTATTGTGTTTATCTTTTACATGCAAAACCTTCTTTACAATACCACCTATTTAATCCCATGAATTCACAGAAAAGGTGTATAGATACACCCGTTAAAAATAAAAGTATACCCATTTGATAAAAATTATCCCTACTAGACCTTAAAGGTAATTTTAGTTTTAATTTGGGAGAAAGTATAGCAAAATCTAATACACACGCAATTACATTACCAAATAAAACTGTCATAACTCCTACGCTTATAGCTTCGTATATTAACTGAGACATGTTTACTTATTATATAAAAATATAATAAATTATATTAATATATATTAAATATGTCTAAAGAAATCACGGTACAATTATTAAAATTACATGTAAATAAAATAACAGATGAAAAATTAAAGAGAAAATTTTTATTAAATTGTATAGAAAAACATGGTTTAATAAAGAAAGAGAAAGAGAAAGAAGATGAAACTTTACAAGAAAGACTTGAAGATTTTTGTAGAGTATGCAAAAGTAACTCTAAAGTTATTAGAAATAACACAGAAGTATGTGAAATATGTGGAACAGTGTTAGATGAATCTATAAACCCCTACAAAACATTTAAGCAAAATTTAAACACTGGAAAACTAGGAAGTTTTATATCACCAGATGGTACAAATAGGGATTTATCACGTGTAAATACATGGGTTAATACAAGCCCCGAAGAAAAAAAATTACAACAGGATTTAACATACATCCTAAATAAAATAGATTTATTAGAGTCTGAATATATGTATAATCCTCAAATTTTTGATAAGATAAGACAGGAAATTATAGAAATGTGGTATTTAATGATAATAAAAACAGATAATATAAGAGGTGATCAAAAAAAATCTTTAGCAGCTCTTATTATATATAGTGTGATAATATATAATGGTCTAAAAATTACAATTGAAAGATTGTCTAGACAACTTGAGGTGGACGTCGGTATTATATCATCTGAACTTTCCAAGCTAAAACAAATATTTATTAATACAAAATACGACCAATATACAAATATTAGATTAAAACGTGATATAGATTTAAAATTAACACCTTTTTTAATAAGAGAGTTAGACCTTGTTAAAAGATCTATAAGAAATGCAGGCATGCCTCCCCCAGGGGATAATGGTATATATGGAATTGTATATGCTATTTCTAAAAAAGCTTCTAAAAAGGATCCTTATTATAATACCTATAGTCTATCATATCTTTACAATAAGACAGGTGTAAGTACAACTACGATAAGCAGGGAATCTAAAAGATATGAAAAATTTATTAAATGATGTAAATTCTTCTAAAAATCTTTTTGGCTATGAAATTATAATTTGAGACTGTAGTTGAATAATCGTATATAGATAGAAACATTTTGTCAAAAAGAATCAATTGTTGGTCAGTTAGAATGTTTTTCGTAAATTTATGGTCCATACGAGTTAAGTTATAAATTTCAAATGATGAAATATTGTCAATTGAATAAAACTCAGGTTCTTTGATTATTTCTTTTTTAAACTCGTCGATTATATTCAAGCAACGTTCTTCTTCAAACTGCTCTATAGTTTCTGTATCATACTCTGCAATTTCGTCAAGTTCTTCGTCATCAAAGACAATCGGTTCCATAGATGTATAGAATACAATTTGATTTATTATGTTCTATACATTTATATGATTTTATTTTAGTATTTGTATTTTTTTGTAATATAATATATAATATTTACAAATTTAATACAGTACATTAGAAGTTAAAAATTTAGTCTGTTCAAGTTGTATAGCAGCCTGTCTTTGTAAATCTGAAATTTTATCATCTGTAGTCGATGCTTCACAATAACTACTTTCTTTACCTTTATTATACATACAGTTTAATAGTAATAAAATAAGTCCTAAAACTACCAAAAGACCCAGTAATTGATTTATTTGTTTTGGGGTCATTTTCATTTTCCTGATAGCCATATTATATATTGTAATAAATCATTTTATTTTATTTTAATACATTTTCTTTGGCCGGGCTGCCCCCAGCGGGGGTTGTCAATCTCTCCCGCTTGGATAGCACACGGCGGTGGTCCCCTTGGTACACCTGGTGGACCTATAGGACCTTGTTGTGGTGGGCGACGGCGTGGAGGTGCTGGCTTCCCGTATGGACCCTTCATCATATTAAAGGTGCCCTGTGTGAGCATACTCCCTTTGCCAGTGCGACGACGTGTTCTAGCCATAGAAGGTTCATGCATGCGGCGATGTGTTCTCGCCATAGAAGATTCCATTACCGGCATCCTACGAGTCATTACCGGAATCTTAGATGGGGGTCCTTTAAATGAAGTTTCTTTTCTAAGCATCGCAACAAGTTTCATCAGCAAATACACTACTGCAGCAGCGCCGACTAACATTCCAATTGTTATTGCGGCTTTATTTTTATTATTTAGAGCCATAAATTTATCTGCGTATCTTACCATTTAATTATTATGATTACATTATATTTTTTTATAAAAATAATTTATTTTTTCACCATTTACATTTATAACATCCAATATAAATTTTTCATTGATATTATATAATAAATTTATTTCTGGTATAACAATACGATTCTTTATTTTAATAAATACATTATTGGGGGTTTTTATAAGAAATTTACCTGGTAAAAGTTCTAACTGTACGTCTTTTAATGTAGAATATTTATCTAATAGGATTTCTTTAGATTCATTTAAATTGAGATCATAGTTATCGTGTGTTTTATCTTCTTTTGTATTCTTAACTTGTCTATTTTTACGTACATATGTAAAAAATTCTACTATAATTACTATAAATAGGACATTCAAAAAAATCCAAATTGCTATCATATCTGAATACAATACTAAAAAATAATTTAAATTAACATTTTTACGCTTAATGAACTTAAAGAGAATATACATACTATATTATCTAATAAACATGTCCCACACGATTGTACTCCCCAGCGAATTTGACGATACTTCTATTAAGTTTCTAGCGCCTAGGCAAAATAAGCTAGGTGGGCAGAGCGTTCTTATTAATTATGAAACAGATCAGAATAATGGGGCGTTTATTCTTCAGACATCTCGTGTTCGCATTCCTTTTGGAATTGATCAATCTAAGCCACAAAACGGAGAAGCAGTTAAGTATCACATTTCAGTTGCTCTAGCAAACGATGAGACTCAGAATCCTCAGCTTCGCCAATTTACTGAGAATATTCGCGCTATTGACGATAAGGCAAAGACTTATGCTATGGAAGAGCCAGCCTGGTTTGGAAAGAAGCTAAGCGAAGAACTCTGTAAGGAGTTTTACAAGTCTGCTGAAAAGTTCCCTAAGGACTCAAAGTGGCCATCTAATCTAAAGGTAAAGCTTCCATTTGTAAACGGAGTTCCTCAGTTTGCCGTTTATGATGAGAATAAGAATCCTATTAATGTTGTAGACGAGGATGGAAATATCGATCTAAGTTCTATCCCAAGGGGTTCGGAGGCTGTTTGTCTTATTCAGTCTACAGGTGTTTGGTTTGTTGGCAAGACTCAGTTTGGTGTAGGTTTTAAGCTTCTACAGGCGAAGATTTTTAAGAGTAATAAGCTTTCTGGATATTCTATCGTAGATTCCGAGGACGAAGAAGAGGTTGAGGGCGAGGAAAACCAGTAGTAATTATAAAAACTAAAAATATATAACTAAAACAATAGAACACCTAGTTAAAACAGCCTAAACAGTTAAATAAAAATTTAAATTTTAACCCCTAAAAAGTTTAATCAATACATTCCTCCATAGCTCAGTTGGTTAGAGCGTGCGGCTGTTAACCGCGAGGTCTTCGGTTCGAACCCGAATGGAGGAGTATATTGATTGATTTATGGATTTATTGATTTAAGAATAATATACCTTTTTAATAGAGTGTTTCATTATAAAATTAGTACAATGTTGACATGGTTTTGAATTTACACATTCGCCCTGTGAATTAACCCTAATTATAACAAGTTCACAACGTTTCAAATCCTCGACCCTGATTTTTTTAAGTCCGTCTAGGATGGCACTAACTTCTGCATGCAATGAACGTTTCTTATTAGAATTAGTGTTATAATATGTGTTATATCCACGTCCTATAATTTTCCCCCGATATATTAAAACAGCACCATGATTAAAATTCATTTCAGACTTAAGAGCCTGATTGTACGCCTCTTGAAAAAACAGTCGCTTCATATTATGTATAATTTATTATGAAGTGTGTGTTTTAAGTTGATTATTTTTTAGAAATAATTTGCTTTTATTTTACCATATCATATGCTCTAGATATATCATATGATGCACAGTCTCTGGCACCAAAAGAAGATCTCCCCTTAGATTCAGTAAAATATACATATAAACAATAAACTAACATAGAAAAAATTAATAATAATAACATGTTTTCAATGCAAAATAAAGAATCGTTTTTATAAGATTTATTAGGTACATTCTCACTATCTTTATTATTTACCTTGGGTTTTAATACGATAGGTTTCTCATTTCCTTCATTTGATTTAATAACAGCATCTGTTTGAGGATTATTATCATCTAATTTTAACGGAGAGGTGTCTCCTGTTAAAGCCAGCTTGGGTTCGTCATTATCTATATTTTTTAAATCCTGTTCTTTCATAATTTTTTCATAATTTGGACCAAATGGGTGGTAAGATAAATAATTAACTCTTTTATTTTTCCTTTTTAAGGAACCATACATTATATATTATAAATTACATATTATTTTTTTTGTTTATGTAAATAAAACAATACGGAGAAAATTAATATTATAGTTATAAGATCTGATATTACTCTACCTATGTTTATAGATTTATTCTTGGATAAATTTATTTTGTAGTTTTTTAATTTTTCATCTGGATCTATAAATGTAAATATAACTGGATTAATTATTTCATAAATCAGTGTGGCTATGTAAGTGTGAACAAGAACTGTTATCACTCTAGCTGAAGAAAAATTATCGAATATGAAATGACTAAATTCACTCATTTATGTAAAATAAATATTTTTTATTAATTATAAATAATTTAATTGTAGCAATAGAAAAAATAAACTATAATTAAAAGTATAATTATATCTATTTTATAAAAATCGGTTACATATGGATATAATGTTGTCATTAATATATTCATATAAAAAAACTTTAAATCAACTTATTGAAATATCTGTACGGTGTGGGGTTCGAACCCACGAGGCCGAAGCCAGCAGATCTTAAGTCTGCCCCCTTAAACCACTCGGGCAACCGTACAGATATTTCAAGTACCTATTATATTATGAGATATTTCTTTAAGTGTGTTTATAGAACACTATTATATTATAAACGGTTCTATTGAATTTTGTTATATTATGAAATCTGTGATACCAAAATAAATTATTCAAAGAGTTATTGTCAAAATTTATAGGAACTTTCAACACTACCAAATCTGTAAAACTATACATTTCATTAATTATTTTTTGTATATCAATATTGTCAAGATACAATTTCACATTCTTTTTATTTTTATAATCATTTCCGCCCCACGGTGGATCTATAAAAATAATATTTTGTTTAATTAAAAATTTAACGTAATTATAACTCGCGTTATAACATTGACAATTTAAATAATCTTTCGTGTTTGATTTAAGGATAGAAAAAATGTCATTTTCTTTTTCAACACATATTACCTTATAAAAATCTTTACAAAACAGCACAGAATTACCCCCTATACATGCAGTAGCATCTGTTATTGTACATGATTTTTTCGCCCATTCATTGTCAATATAACTTAATATAATCTTGTTTATTTGTTCTCCTTGTGTTTTTGTAGTATAAACATTTAAACATTTTAAAGGGATGTTCATTAATTAAATTATATTATATGATTTTATATAGCTTTAATCAAATTTAATCATAGAATCTATTATTGCTATTGTATCAGTATCTTTTATAATTTTTATACAATCAAGACCCGATTTAAATTTATTAATTGGGAAATGAAAATCCTCTAATTTATAATAAGAATACATTATAATCAAATAAGATTCTATACATCCCTTCATTTTTAACGTCTTCCATATGTTATATAATATCATATAATCTATATTATTCATTTTATAGTCTTCTAACCCATACACATTATAATATACTTTAAAACATTTTTTCAGTTGTTTACAATATTTAGTTATAACTTTTTCTAAGTTTATATTTTCTTCAATTGATATTTCACATATTATATTTCGAACTATTTCGTCCATTATAAATTTAAGAAAATAATATATATTATTTAATAAACCATGAAAAGAAAATTGGGTCATCATTCCGATGAAACATTCGATATAAAATCATATGATTTAAAAACATTAGACTCTTTAATAACCATGGCATCAGATTATGATAAAAAACAATTACCCAGTAAAAGACTAAGAAAACATTATCCATCTAAGATGATTTTACTACCTGACATCCTAGATGATTTAAAAGAACTTAATAATATGACGGGGTTAAAAAAACTAAAGTCTCAAGTTTTAGAACAAATATTATTCTTTATTCAGGACATTGATGAAAAGATAATGTTACACACAGTTTTGGAAGGTCCTCCTGGTACTGGTAAAACAACGGTTGCGGGTATTTTATCTAAAATTTATGCAAAAATAGGTATATTTAATAAAGTTAAATTTAATGTTTTAAAAAGATCTGATTTAATATCTGAATATCTCGGTGGGACAACTATTAAAACGACAAAAGCTCTTAATAAATGTAAAAATGGGGTTGTTTTAATAGACGAAGCTTATTCTATAGGAAGTGCATCGACAGAAGATATGTATGCAAAGGAATGTGTTGATACAATAAATCAATACCTAACGGAGAATTCCGATAAGATTGTATGTATAATAGCTGGATATAAAGAACAACTGGATAAATGTTTTTTTAGTATAAATCCAGGACTTAGAAGACGATTTCCTTGGACATTTACAATAGATAATTATACACCTAAAGAACTAGCTGAAATTTTCTATAAAGAAATTAAAGAAAAAGAATGGGAAACAGATTGTAATGAATGTGAAATTATTGACATCCTAACCCAAAAACATAAATTGTTTACAGGTAACGGAGGTGACGTGAAAAATATAATAGAAAAGGCGTTGATACATAATTGCAGGAAGAATTTTGGGGATGAAAAAACTTATACTATACAAATCGATGACCTTAAACACGCTATTGAAATATTCACAGATAATAAAGAGGGTAAAATATCTACTTTACCATATGGTATGTATACTTAATTTTCGTTATATTATTCATTATTATAATATATCATAGTAGTATAGATGATATCTTATAAAAACATAGATATGCTCCAATTAACAGTAGATGACAATAAAAAATTATTAAACAAAGAA
>CEVS01058549.1_pt1 | contig 13374 bp, 11 predicted proteins | sample 361571 | NCBI WGS metagenome assembly CEVS01 (sample SAMEA2623850, study PRJEB7988) | marine metagenome | isolation source: saline water (ENVO:00002010), including | reverse complement strand
AAAAAACTTTCCCCAAGAAAAATTATGATGGATACAAGAGATCGTTTAACTGAAATTTCAAAAAATATAAAAGTAAATTCAGAAAAATATTCAGGAGATGGCAAAAAATTATTGGGTGATTACATTTCAAACGAAGAAATTTGGGCCTGTACTTCTTGTAACGCATGTGTTGAAGCTTGCCCGATTGATATTGACCCATTATCAATTATTATGAGTATGCGACAATATTTAGTACTAGAAAAATCTGCAGCACCCTCGGACTTAAATAATATGATGAACAATATTGAAAACAATGGAGCTCCTTGGCCTTTTAATCAACAAGATAGAACCAATTGGATTAACTAAATTAAAACAAATGACAAAGAAAGAAAAAGATAGTGATTTAAAGAAAAAAGTGGAAAATGGAAAGATCGTTAGTCCGGTTTTACCAAAGGGTGTTAAGAATTATTTAATAGACATCGATGGTACAATTGGTGATGATATACCCAACGAAGAACCTGAGAGAATGGTTACAGCAAAACATTATCCAGATGCACTTAAAACTGTTAACAATTGGTATAACGAGGGTCATGTTATTTGTTTTTTTACATCAAGACTTGAAAGTCACAGAAAAGTAACTGAAGATTGGCTTAATAAACATGGTTTTAAATATCATAGTCTTCTTATGGGCAAGCCAAGGGGAGGGAACTATCACTGGATAGATAATCATCTCGTTAAAGCTACTAGGTATAATGGAAAATTTACTGACTTGATTGAAAAAGAGGTTAAAATTGAAGTTTTTGATGATAGTGATAACTAATTTGTATGAAGGTCCAAGTTTTTTCTGACTGTGTAAGAGATGGTAAAAATCCAGAAATTCTTTTCTGGGTTGGTTGTTCAGGTAGTTTTGATGAGCGAGCAAAAAAAATAACAAAAGCTTTTGTTAAAATTTTGAATGATGCAAAAATAGATTTTGCTATTTTGGGTAATGAAGAAAGTTGTTCTGGAGACCCAGCAAAAAGATCCGGTAATGAATTTTTGTTTCAAATGCAAGCACTTGGAAATATAGAAGTTATTAATTCTTATAACATAAAAAAAATCGTCACTGCTTGCCCTCATTGTTTCAATACAATTAAAAATGAATATCCAGGGCTAGGTGGAAAATACGAGGTTTTACATCATACAGAGTTTTTAAAAAATTTAATTGAAAAAGGAAAATTAAAAATTCCAAACGGTAGTTTTAAAGGAAAAAAAATAACCTATCATGACCCCTGCTACCTAGGACGTGCAAATAATATTTATGAGATTCCCAGAGATATTCTAAAAAAACTTGATGCAGAATTGGTTGAAATGAAAAGCTGCAAGTCAAAAGGCTTATGCTGTGGTGCTGGAGGAGCACAAATGTTTAAAGAACCCGAGAAAGGTAATGAAGATGTAAAAGATATAAGAATTAAACAAGCTCTTGAAACCAATCCTGATATTATTGCTGCAGCTTGTCCATTTTGTAATACTATGTTGTCAGATGGATTAAAAGATAAAGTTTCAGACGATAGCACCTCAGTCTTGGATATATCTCAAATAATTGAAAAAGCAAAAGGATTATAATGTTAGTTCCTTTTAAATCTTTACCAAATAACTCTAGAATATGGATATTCCCATCTTCTCGTGAGATAGACATTAATAAAGAATCAAAAATAAAAGAAAGACTCGCTAAATTTATTTCAGATTGGACCTCGCACAATAAAAATATTCAAGCAAGTTTCGAGTTACCTTACAATAGATTTATTGTTGTTGCACTTAACCAAAATATTCAAAGTGCTTCTGGTTGCTCTATTGATGCTCTTATGAATCTTATTCAAATTTTTGAAAAGGAGTTTGATTTAATTTTATTAGATAGAATGAATGTTTTATACAGAGATAAATCTAAAAACATAGATTATTTAAATTTAAAAGATTTTGTTAAAATGGTAAAATCTAAATCCATCAACTCAAATACTACAGTATTTAATAATTTAGTAATAAACAAGGAAGAATATATGAATTCATGGGAAGTCCCAGCAATAGATAGTTGGCATTCTAGATATTTTAAAATTAAAAAATAGATGCGTTTTTTTTCTGTTTTTATTTTTATTTTATCTGTTGTAAATGGACAAAATCCGAAGGATCCTTTGCTAGATAAAAATTACAAAGGACAATTAAGATGGGTTGATAGTATTTATAATGGCATGAATATAGACGAAAAAATTGGTCAATTATTTATGGTTAGAATTTCTTCAGCCACTGGTCAGAAATCGTTTGACAAAGCAGAAGAAAATATTTCTCGAAATCATATAGGTGGATTAATTTTCTCTAAAGGCTCACCTGCAATATCTAATCGCTGGATTAATGCTCTACAAAAAAAATCAAGGTTACCTCTCCTAACAGGTATGGATGCAGAATGGGGGGCGAGTATGAGGTATGATTCAATAAAAAAATTTCCTTGGAATATGACGTTGGGTGCTATTGAAGATAATCAATTAATCGAAGAAATTGGATATAAAATTGGAACTCAGTTAAAATCACTCGGTATAAATATAAATTTCTCACCTGTAGTTGATATAAACACCAATCCCTTAAATCCAATTATTGGCAATCGTTCATTTGGCCAAGATAAGGTTAATGTTTCCCGAAAATCATTAGAAATGATGAAGGGAATGCATAGAGCTGGTATTTTAACCTGTGCTAAGCATTTTCCGGGTCATGGTGAAACGATAAAAGATTCTCATTACGACCTTCCTGTAGTTAACTTTGATAAGAACCGAATTGATTCAGTTGAACTTTATCCCTACAAAATGTTGATTCCTCAAGGTATTAGTTCTATAATGGTTGGACATTTAAATTATATAGCATTAGATAACGGAATACCTTCCTCATTGTCAAAAAAGATTGTAGATAGTTTACTAATAAAAAAATTAGATTTTAAGGGCTTGATTTTTACGGATGCTCTAGAAATGAAAGGGGTATCAGAATTTAAGAAACATAAAAATATTTCACTAAGTGCATTTTTAGCTGGAAATGACATATTGTTAATCCCAGAAAATCTTGAAAAAGATTTAAAAGTATTTAAAAGAGCATATAATAAAAAAATTATTACAGAAGAAAGACTTTCTGTATCTGTAAAAAAAATACTTAAAGCGAAGTATAAATTAGGATTAAATAATTATAAACCTTTAGATGAGGGTGATTTGGTATCAAAAATAAATTCATTATCAAATGACTATTTGATAAGAAAATCAATGCAGGATGCAATTACATTGCTGAAAAATGATAACACAATCCCATTAAGTAAACAAAAAAAGGTAGCCTTTTTAAGTCTAGGAGATAGCGATAATGACTTTTACAATTTACTTACAAGAGAATTAAATATCTCTAAGATTAATAAAAGCAAGAATTTTTCTCAAGTCGATGTGAACAACTATGAATATATCATAGTATCATTTTTAAAATCTAACAAATCTCCCTGGGTGAATTCTGAATTTTCAAAAAGTGATCTAGAACTTATAGAAACATTGTCATCGAAAAAAAAAGTTATCCTAGTTACTTTTACCAAACCTTATAATCTCTCAAAAATTAATTTGGACAAAATTTCAGCTATTCTATTAGCATATCAAAACAATATAGACGCTAAATTTTTAGCTTCTAAAGCAATTGTTGGAAAGAATAAAATTGATGGAAAACTTCCTGTAAGTATTTCCTCAAAATACAAATATGGATCAGGGATAACTTTAATAACGGACAGTTTATTTCCAAATGTAAATCCATTTGATGTTGGAATAAACAAAATGAAATTAAAAGAAATAGATAATTTAGCTAAAGTTGCCATTGACTCTATGATAACACCTGGTATGCAAATTCTCGCATCCAGACATGGTAAAATTTTTTATCATAAAGCCTTTGGATATCACACATATGACAAAGAAAGAGAGGTTAAGTTATCAGATATTTATGATGTTGCCTCATTGACCAAAATCTTATCCACTTTACCTATATTAATCCAGGAATTTGACAAAGGAGAGATTTTCTTTGACGATACTTTAGGATCGTTGTCATCAAAATTTAAAAATACTAATAAGGAAAATTTAACTTTTTTGGAGGTTATGTCTTATCATTCTGGAATTATTCCATGGGTGCCATTTTATAAAAAGACTCTCAGGAAGAAAGACCAAAAACCTTTAAGAAAATATTATAGATTTAAAAAATCAAAGAAGTATAATGTTAAAGTTTCAGACAAATTATATGGAAAATACAACATAGAAAAACTGCAGTTTGAAAGCCTTATTGATTCGAAGCTTCTTAACAAAGGTGAAAACTATTCTGATTTACCGACAATATTTATGCAATACATACTTGAAGAGAAATATAATACTAACCTTGAGAATTTGTTTATTGAGAGGATATCTAAACCCTTAAAACTTCAATCTACATTTTATTTACCACTTAAATATAAAAATGAAAGTGAAATCGTTCCCTCCGAAATAGACACCTATTTTAGACAAAACAAACTTACAGGATATGTACATGACATGACAGCTTCCGTTAAAGGTGGTGTCAGTGGTCATGCTGGATTATTCTCTAATGCTCTTGATGTTGCCAAAATAATGCAAATGTTTCTTCAAAAAGGAGAATATTCTGGGATAAACTTTTTTTCAAGACAAACTTTTGATAAGTTTAATCAAACTTATTATAAAGAAGAAGGTAATAGAAGAGGAGTTGGTTTTGATAAACCAAATCCTAAAGGTGGAGGAATGACTTTTGAAGGTATATCTGAGGACAGCTTTGGTCATTCAGGTTTTACCGGGACCTACGCCTGGGCTGACCCTGAAACAGAAATAATTTTTGTTTTTTTGTCTAATAGAACATATCCATCAATGGAGAATAGGAAACTAATTGAACAAAATATAAGAACAAGAATGCAGAAACTACTTTATGAATCAATTATTTATTAAATGAAGATAGGTATTGTTTGTTATCCAACTTTTGGAGGAAGTGGCGTGGTTGCTACTGAATTAGGTTTGCAATTATCTAAATCCAAATATGAAGTTCATTTTATAACCTACAAACAACCAGTTAGATTAGAAATAATAAATAGCAGCTTATTTTTTCATGAGGTAAATGTTCCAGATTATCCACTCTTTCATTACCAACCCTATGAACTTGCTTTGTCAAGTAAATTGGTCGATACGGTTAAAAAATATAATATTGAGCTTTTACATGTTCATTATGCAATTCCCCATGCTTATGCGGCATACATGACCAAGCAAATATTACAATCTGAAAATATAAATATACCAATTGTTACTACTCTTCATGGAACAGACATAACTCTTGTTGGGAAGCATCCCTTTTATAAGCCTGCAGTAAGGTTTAGTATTAATAACTCGGATTTTGTAACATCTGTCTCTGAAGATTTGAAAAAAGAAACAATAAAGCTTTTTGATGTTAAAAAGAATATTAAGGTAATTCCAAATTTTGTTGATTTTTCGAAGCATATGCACCATAATAAAGATTGTGATAGAAGATTTATTGCTCGTGATGATGAGAAAATAATTTCTCATGTGAGTAATTTCAGAAAAGTGAAAAGAACTTTAGATGTTATCGATATATTTTATAATATTCAAAAAGAGGTCAATTCAAAATTAATTATGGTTGGTGACGGCCCTGACAGGTTAAAATGCATGAAAAAATGTAAAGAACTGGGTATAATTGAGAAAGTAAAATTTCTTGGTAATAGCAATCAAGTCTATGAAATTTTGTGTTATTCGGATTTGTTCCTATTACCATCTGAAATTGAAAGTTTTGGACTTTCAGCACTTGAGGCAATGATGCTAAAAGTACCAATTATTTCAACCAACGTAGGAGGTCTTCCTGAGGTTAATGTGGAAGGTGTTTCAGGATTTCTCTTTAACCTAGGAGATATTCAAAAAATGTCATTGAAAGCAATTGAGGTTTTAAAAGATGACATTTTACTAAAAAAAATGAAAGATGGTGCCCATAATACAGCCAAGAAATATGATATCAAAAAGATCATACCTCAATACGAGAAAGTATATAAACTATTTTCAAAATAATCACCCCGGATTATATATTTTTTCTGAGTCATTATAAATCTTATCCTTATCAAAAGTCATTTTTTTTGTTTTATAATTTAAATACATTTCCATTTGGTCATCAAAATGTGTTGATTCTTTCTTTTCCGAATTTCCGTAAGATATAATTGACTCAATTTCAACTCCATTTTTTGAAAATTTAACTAACTCAATATATGACTCTCCAGCAACTACTTTAACTTTTCCGTCTTTATAATTTTTTGAATGCATAGCTGTAACAACATCTGGCAATCCAAAAGAAGGGAGTTCTTTGTTTCCTCGAACTAATTTTTGATACTCACCTAGTTGCACATTTAATTTTCCAAAGTATTTTATCATATATTCCTTTGTATCCTTAAGAGCTTGAATTAAAGTAGATGGTGGAATAATTTTAGGTTCTGGAATTTCATTATAGTATGGGTAAAGCCTGTGATAAAGCATAAGAAAAGTCCCAGCTCCAATTGATTTACTATTGCCTTTCCTGTCCCAATTTTGTAGATTTTCAATTAGAGTGGCAATATCTGGAAAACTCTTACTATCCAATTTATCCAAATGATTAATATCCATCCACGAAAAATGATAAGGTTTGGGATATTGATTATCATATTTTATTTTTTTAAAATCATCAAAAGAAATTTTATCAAAAGAGTCAATTAGTTTTTTTATTCTTTTAGACCTGTTATTATCATAAGTTTCAAAATTCATTTCATCTGAAAACTCATTTTTATTTGGATTATTTTGTTCATCAGTGGATAGAAATGGGCTGTGGTTGGCATTGTAAACATATCCGGATGATGGTTGTATGACCTGGGGTAATTCATCAATATCATATGTTTCATTCCATAATGTTTTGCTGGTATTTCCTGGAACAGCTTCTTTCCATTCAAAACCTTCGGGTCTTTTTGGTATGAGACCGTTAGAAATATAAAAAATGGTATCATTTTTATCTGCATAGACGATATTGTATCCTGGAATTTGCTTTGATTTTAAAACATTATAAAACTCAGTAAAAGTTTCTGATTTTCCCATTCTCCACCACTGTTCTAGAGCTCCAATATTGAATAAAGAAGGTGTTCTAATTGAGTAAAACCCATTTTTATTTTTCAAAGTTGGACCATATACACTTTTGTAAAACTTCTTTTTTATTTTAATCTTGAAAAGACCCAATAACTTATAATTAAGTTTTGCCCTGTAGGTGTTTAATTTTAAAACTTCGTTGTCAAATTTGTAATATCCCTTTTTTTCATCTTCCATCTCTAATTTGAAAATATCAGTTTTATCTGGGTAATTTACGGTATGAGCCCAACCTAAATATTTATTTGCACCAATTAAAATATTAGGTGAACCTGGGAACAATGCACCTATAATATTTGTTCCTTCTTGGCTGCATAAATGAGCTTCATACCATGATACCGGTCCTTCAAGTGGTTGGTGAGTGTTTATTGCCAAATATGTCTTCCCATCTTTTGTTTTTGAACTATTAAATGCAAATGCATTCGAACCACGATCATTTGAAAAGTTTACCTCATATCGAATATCATCATTCAATATTTTTTTTATCCAATAGTCTCCTCCAGAGGAAATGAATAGTTGCAGTTGTGCATAAAGCATCATCTTTTTAGGGGTAATTGGGAAAAGTTCACTGATTAAAATTTCTTCAGGATATTTTTTTGCATAACTATTGATCCCATCTGCGTAAGCTTCAATTATCTTTTTATATTCTTGGCTAATTTTTTTCTCATAAAGTGAATCGAATAGTTCACTGGAACCAATAAACTGGCTTAAAAAATCTGCTCCGATTCCTTTGTTTCCGATTCTTTTACTTAAAATAGAGCTACCAGCAAGATAGACACTTTGAATGGTTTCAAAGTCATCTTCTGCATTAGCCCAAGCAAGCCCATAAGCTACATCTGCATCGGTTTTACCAAAAATATGAGGCACTCCAAATTTATCCCTTACTATTTCAACATCTAAGGGGTTAATTTGACAGTATACAATATGAGCTGATACAAGGAAAAAGAAAAGTCTCTTCAAAATATTAAATTCTTAATTATCAATCTTCTAAAAATAAATTGAAACTAAAATTCTGTAGGCAATGTAAACTCCAGCGACCGACCATATCCACCATCTATTTTTAAAATACCAATCCATAAATAAACAATTTAAAGTTGGGTCTTAAGTAAACTGTAAAAATTTTATAATTATTTATAAAAATCTTTCTTTAATTTCTGCCAGAATAAATAATGCAACACAAAGGAAAAAAGAACCTAAAACAATACCACCAACCCCCATTTTTTTTTCTTTAAAGTTATGTTTTATTTAAAATATGGACAATTTTTTTTATAATTACTTTAAGCTTAGCCTTGATGTTATTTTAATTTCTCTAAATGTATATTTGCAAATATTTTTTCACATGGTAAATCTCAATGCTATCATTAAATCAGTTTTTTTGGGACTTATTTGTATTATAAATTTAAATGGTCAAAAAAATCATGATCCCTTCGCTAGATCTGCTAGATTGCCTGATTTGATTTTTGGATTTGGTTATCAGTACAATACGCTTACAAAAAATGAAGTGAAAAATGGTTCTATTCTTTTATCTGCAGACTACCTATTAACTGATAAAGATTTACTAATCGGTATTGAATATATTACAAATCTCCCAAAATTAAATGAAGAACCAAGTGCTAATATTAATCAATTTAGTGTTTTACAGGGTTACGTATACAACCACAATGTAATTTCTTTAAGACTAGGACGTTTATTTGGTCAAAAATTTCATTTAATAGGTTCTGTAGGAATTGAAAGTTTAAGCCGTTTTGCCTCTTACAAATCCCCAATAATTATGGACCAAGTAGAGTTTTTTATTGACAGAAATAAAAAATCAACTTTATTTAATTACAAAATTGCAGCCTTTTATAGGTTTGGAAGATTCGGATATGAATTAGGTTTATCAAGAAGGGGGATAGGAGGAAAAATTATGTGGTATATAAATTATTAGATTACAATTAATAATTAGAAATTTACTTTTAAATTAAAACTAATTTTTATAGATTTATCTAAATCAAAAAAGAATTAAACTATGAAAAAACTTATACTTTTCCTTTGCTTTATTTTTATAACTACATCTTACGGGCAAAACATTGCCTTCGATTTTTCTTTTATAAAAGCTGAAGATATAGGAACATACGACCGAAATTTAAAATCTAAATTCCAAAAGGTGAATCAGGCATATATTGATGCAGGCCAAATTTTGGGATGGCATGTTTGGAAAGTGGTAAATGGGCCACAATTTCCTTATACGCACTTAGCTGTAGCTATATACGATTTAGAAAATTCAGATGAGGATTTTGAGGCTCCAAAATGGACTGATTTATTTCCTGATTTAACTGAGGAGGAATTAGAAGAATGGGGAAAAAATAATGCTGAAAACAGAAAAATTGTTTTTACAACTCAAGTAAAAAATGTTGCTGAAGTGCTTCAAAAAGGTGTTACAACTTATCCAGACATTGCTGTTTGTAATTTTATGAAAGCTAAACATGGATATTACAAGTCTTATGAAGACTATGAAAAGTTAAATACTAAATCAATATCTTCTAACTCACTTCGAAAAGGATGGTCTTTAGCAAAAAGAATTGATAATCCTGGAACCGATGTTTCATGGACACATTTTACCGTAGATTGGTTTGATTCATATCAAGACTTTTTGAAGACAAGTTCTGGACCTTCGGTAGATTGGGGTGCATCTTCTCAAGGGAAAAAATTTATGAATCTTCGTGATTTAAGTCATAGAGTTGTTTTTAGAAAATTCATTTTTTTAAATAAAGAATAAATAAAATATAAATTATGAACGAAATAGAAATTTTAAATTATTATCAATTAGCATTTGTTGCGAATGCAATTTATTGTTTAACCTTTGCTGCTCTGATTTTTATAACATTTAGACTCATTAGATTTCAAAGAGAAAACAATGCAAACACCTTAGGGAAGGTGCTTGTAACGATTTTTGGGCTTTGCACTGTTTTTTTTGGATACAACGTTTTTTCTTATTTATATAACTCACAACTTGCACAATCATACAGGTTGTCTGAATTATTATCCAATGGTGCAGAATTATCTGAAGTCACGAAAAGCTATATCGATTTTACTGGATATTCAGTAGCAGACAGTTGGCCTCCAGCCTTCATGCCTGAACCAGCAGCGCTTGTTTTTATAATAACTTTTGCGGTTATGGTTGTTGCTGGCGTATGGGTCAACTTATCAAAAGATTAAATTTTAACCAATTAAATATCTAAATTATGAAAAACTATTTATTACTAATTATGACATTTTGTTTTGTGATTTCTACAAATGCACAAGACAAATTATATGTAAACCTTTGGTATGGAAAGGTAAAAAATGAAAATGTTGAAAAACATTTGGAATTAGAAGAAAAATTTTTCTCAAAGTACCACAAGGAAAGGATCAAGAACGGTGACATTGTAGGATGGGATATGTGGCAAATAGTAAATCCTGCTGCAAATGATATGACTACTACCTTTGTATATGCTCACCTTACAACTAGTTTATCAGGAGGGAGCAATCCTTCTATTGACAAACTTGAGGGGATTTCTGCCGGTGATTGGAGAGCTGCTCAGATTCAGACTAGTAGAAACTATGTCCGAAATTATCAGGTTTTAGTATCACTTAAAGGCGGTTACGGCCCTCAAGCAAATGGAACACCGCCGCCTGTCGTGGTTCTTAATTATATGGATGTGATGCCATACAAGGCTGCTGAGTATGAAAAAATGGAACTAGAAACTTTTATGCCTGCTCACAAAGAGTCAGGTTTAAGAAAAGGCTGGGGTTTACATAAGGTATTAAATCATTATGGTTCTGACCAAGGGTTTAATTATATAACTGCTGATTTTTACGATTCTTTAGAAACTGTATATAATAATATGGATCAAACAAATCCACTTGGTGATGATCAAGTAAAAAACTTACAGGCTATGGATGAGATTAGAGATCTTAAAAGAGCACATATTATGAGGCTTGTAAAAAGTGTTAGATAACATTATTTATTAATAGTATCTCAATTAAAAGGTCTAGTTTTTCTAGACCTTTTTTTATTTACACTCGCCATAAGTAAATTCAGAAATTCCGAAGGAGGAAGCAACACAAGGATTAGAGTAAGTTTTATCATTGCAACCACAAACTGGTCTATACTCTTTTGTACAAGCAACATTTAGTGGGGTGTTTATTTCATTACAATTTACTTGATTTGATTTACACCCTAAAATCATGATTGTTGCTAATAACATTTTTTTGCTTCTCATTATTTTTAATTTAAAAAAATCAATTTAATATATAGTTTAAAACTATATACTTTATAAATTAGACTTAGTAAAGTTAAAATAATTAATAATGAAAAAATTTTTAATCAGTAGAGAAACCGAAATTACAGCTGTAACTCGCCATAACATTATCCGTTGTAAGTTAATTTTAAAATTATGCTATTAAGAACCAATTTAATTTTAATTGTTTTTTTATTTTTTTCTTGTAACTCAAGAGTCGAAAATTTAGCTCTGCCTTCCGTTTTTTCTGACTATATGGTATTACAACGTGAAACTGAGGTCTCTTTTTGGGGACAATCTAGTCCAAATGAGAAAATTGAAATCAATGGGAGCTGGGGAAAATTTTCTTCAGTAATTGCAGATAATGACGGTGAATGGGAATTAAAATTAGCCACTCCATCTGCGGGTGGACCCTATGAGGTTGTAGTAAATGATTCTAAAAATTCAATTGTATATAAGGATGTTTTAATTGGTGAGGTTTGGCTTGCATCCGGTCAGTCAAACATGCAATGGAAACTAAATCAATGCAAAGATTGTATTGATAATCAAGATGAAGAAATTGCAAACGCTAATTATGAAGAGATAAGATTTTTTAATAACCCTATGGATTTAAGTATGGAAGTTGTAAAAAATCAAAGTTGGAGAAAAGTGAAATCTGAATATGCCAAAGAAAGAGAAGGAATAAACAGTAAAGAAAGTTTTAGTGCAACTGGTTACTTTTTTGCTAGAGAATTACACAAAAAATTAAAGGTTCCGATTGGAATAATTGGATCATCTTGGGGAGGTACTAGGGTTGAGGCATGGACAAGTCCAAATAAGCTTAAACAAATTTATTCTGAAAACCTAGAACTCTTATCAGGTATTGACATGTCTTACAATGAATACGAAAATGGAATTGAAAGATATAATGATTCCATATCAAACGTTAATGCTGATTTATTAGGTTTTAAAATTTTTGAAATACCAGAGTGGTCTGAAGATTCTATTCATTGGAAAAACATTAAAAGTGGATGGGAAAATTTAAATTTAGCTGACATAAATTTTTCTAAAGAAAATTTTGACGATTCTTCTTGGCCAAGTTGGATAGCTAATCGTCCTGACCCCTATGATGATTTGCGCAAAGGAGGTTTTGAAACAGTATTTGATTATGAAAAAAAACTATTGTCAGATGGTGTTATCTGGTTTAGAACAAGTGTTACTATTGATAATAATGACGAGGATTACACGTTAGTTTTTAAAGATGGAATTGATGATTCAGATCAAACTTATTTTAATGGCAACCTTATTGGAAATACTTTTAGCTACAACAAAGAAAGAAATTACATAGTATCAAAAGAAATAATTAATAAAGGCAGCAATTCTATTGCAATAAGAATCACTGATTTAAGGGGAATTGGTGGTTTTAATGGTCCAGTATTACTAAAAAATTCGTCAGAAATAATTAATATCCCTTATAGTAGCTTTAGATTCAAACATCATGCATTCGTAAATGCATTGAGTTCTTTTATGGTTCATGACCTGAATTTGAATGAATTACTTAATATCTCTGATTCTTTGGAAAATAAGATTTTAATTGCTAAAGATGTCAATTCTCCAAATGCTTATTCAAGATTATATCGTAATATATTATCAAATGTAATTCCATACACTATTAAAGGGACTATCTGGTATCAAGGCGAATCAAATGTTTCCAATTATAATGAATACCAAACCCTATTTTCAGCTATGATTGAAGATTGGCGAGAAACCTGGGGTTATGATTTCCCATTTTATTATGTTCAAATTGCTCCATTTCCAGAACCAGGAAATATTGGAGTTCGAGAAGCACAGCGAAAGACCTTAGAGTCAACCGAAAACACCGGTATGGCTGTTTTAATGGACATAGGGGAGGAGGATGACATTCACCCTCACAACAAACAAGATGTAGGTAAAAG
>CEVS01054665.1_pt1 | contig 13506 bp, 12 predicted proteins | sample 361571 | NCBI WGS metagenome assembly CEVS01 (sample SAMEA2623850, study PRJEB7988) | marine metagenome | isolation source: saline water (ENVO:00002010), including | reverse complement strand
GCCCTTTCAAACATTGATCCAATAATTGATTTAATAAAAAAATCTAAGGATCCAAATGAAGCTAAAAGCAAGCTTCTTGCCAAAAAATGGAAATCAACTTTGATAAATAACTTATTAAAAAAAGCAGGATCAATTGATACTCGTCCGGAGGATATTTTTGAAGAATTCGGACTTACAGGTTCCAGTTATAAACTTTCTTCAAAACAAGCTCAAGCAATTCTGGATTTAAGGCTCCAAAGACTTACTGGTTTAGAGCAAGATAATTTAATTAAAGAGTATGAAGAGGTTCTTCAAGACATAGCTGCCTTAAATGAAATTCTGGAAAATCCTGAAAGGTTACAAGAGGTTATTGAAGAAGAGCTGTTATCCGTTAAGGAAGAATTTGGCGACCAAAGAAAAACTCCCATTGAAGATAAATTAGATCTATCAACTGAAGATTTAATCAAACCTGAAGATATGGTTGTTACTATTTCGAATATGGGCTATGCAAAAACTCAACCTCTTGAGGTATATCAATCTCAAAAAAGAGGGGGCATGGGTAAAACGGCGGCATCAGTTAAAGATGAGGATTTTGTCGAACAATTGATAGTAGCCAATACTCACAGAACTCTTTTGTGTTTTTCAAATCTTGGAAAAGTTTATTGGCTTAAGGTTTATGAAATTCCTCAAGCTTCTAGAACAGCAAAAGGAAGACCACTTGTAAACTTAATAGATTTAGACGAATCCGAGAGAGTTACAAGTCTTTTAGATGTTGAGTCTTTTGAGAGTGAAGCCTATGTATTCATGGCAACGCAAAATGGGATAGTAAAAAAAACTTCTCTGTCGGAATTTAAGAAGCCTAGAAAAAATGGTAAGCGAGCAATAAAACTCGACGATAATGATGAGCTTGTAGGAACTCTTTTAACTGATGGTAATTCTGATTTAATGGTAGTTTCTAATGGCGGAAAAGCAGTATTTTTCAACGAAGCAGATGCAAGGTCTATGGGAAGGGATACTAGAGGAGTAAAAGGAATTACTCTAGATGGAACGCAAAAAGTAATTTCTTTGTTAAAACCCTCTAAAGAATCCGAGATATTAACTGTTTCGGAAAATGGGTATGGAAAAAGATCAAAAGTTAATGATTTTAGAAAAACCAAAAGAGGAGCTAAAGGCGTTATAGCCATGCAGACTTCTGATAGGAATGGAGATTTAATTTCTGCTAAAGAAGTTAGCGAAATAGATGAAGTTATTCTTATCACAAACAAAGGAATGCTTGTAAGAACCAAAGTATCAGAAATTAGTTTAATTGGTAGAAATACTCAAGGAGTAAGAGTAATCAAGCTTAAAGAAGATGAGGCTCTAAACGGACTTGCATTAGCTATCGATTCGTAAATAATTTAAATATGTCTAGAAATTACAATTTTTGTGCTGGACCTGCAGCACTTCCAAATGAAGTTTTGGATCAATTAAAATCAGAAATACCTGATTGGCAGGGTAAAGGCTTATCAGTTATGGAAATGAGCCATAGAAGCAAGGAGTTTGTTGAGATTGCTGAAACTGCAAAACAGGATTTCATTGACTTATTGGAAATAAATGATGACTACGAAGTTCTTTTTATTCAAGGAGGTGCTTCGTTACAATTTTCAATGATTCCAATGAATCTTTTAGAAGATAATCTCGCTCTGTGCAGTTATCTTGATGTTGGTCAGTGGTCCAAGAAAGCTATTAAAGAAGCAAAGAAATTTGGACAGGTAGAAATTTCTGCATCCTCAGCAGATATATCTTATAAAAAATATCCAAAACCTCATACCTGGAAAATCCATCCTGATTCTACTTTCACTCATCTTGTGTTAAATGAAACAATAGATGGGGTTTGTCTCAGAAATTTAGATAATCTTCCTGGAGGTAGTCTTATTGCAGATTGCTCTTCCTGTATTCTTTCTGAGCCTCTTGATGTTTCAGAATTTAGTATGATTTATGCGGGAGCTCAAAAAAATATTGGCCCTTCTGGATTGGCTATTATTGTCATAAAAAAAGAGCTTCTAAAGGAAAAAGATAATTTACCAGCTATGATGCAATATAAGACTTATGCTGATTCAGACTCAATGTACAACACTCCACCTACATTTGCCTGGTACTTATCTGGCATGGTATTTAAATGGTTAAAAAAGAATGGGGGCCTTTCGAACCAAAAGATTGTTAATGAGTCAAAAGCTAATAAACTTTACTCTTATATCGATCAAAGCGATTTTTATAAAAACGATGTAGATGAGGAATCTAGATCAATTATGAATATTCCATTTTTACTGGGGGAAGATTCTTTAAATAACAAGTTTTTAAAAGAATCTGAAGAAAACGGCTTGTTAAATCTTGCCGGTCATAGATCTGTTGGTGGTATGAGAGCAAGTATTTACAACGGAGTTCCAGAAGAGGGAGTAGATGCTTTGATAGATTTTATGAAAGAATTTGAAAAAAATAATGGCTGAAAAAAATCTACCAAAAAATTTAACCGACAATAGAAGAGAGATTGATCAAATTGACCAAAAACTTCTCAATCTCATTCATGAAAGATCCAAGCTTGTTATAAATGCTGGAAAAATTAAAAAGAAATCAGGTGATAAAACATTTTACAGACCTGACAGAGAAGCAAGTCTAATTAAGACTTTACAAAAGAAAAATAGAAGCTTGATTCCCTCAGAAAATATTAAATTTATTTTCAAGGAAATTATCTCTGCATGCTTCACCCTAGAAAAAAAAATAAAAGTTTATTACTTAGGTCCCAAAGGAACTTTCTCTGAAATTGCAACAACAACCCATTTTGGAAGTTCTGTCGAAACAGTAGAAGTAGAAAATATTCGAGATATCTTTAAAGAAGTAACCAAGAATAAAAATGCCTATGGGATGCTACCTTTTGAAAATTCAATAGAAGGAATGGTTAATCAATCTTTAGATGGTCTTATAGAAAGTGACTTAAAAATTTGTTCAGAATTAGAATTGCCTATAGAACATTGCTTGATTTCATCAGAAAAAAATGTAAAAAATATAGATACAGTCTATGGACATCCTCAAGCTCTCGCTCAATGTCAAAATTGGTTAAGTAAAAATCTTCCTAAAGTAAAAACCGTTGAAGCTGAGAGCTCTGCTAGGGCAGCTCAATTGGTAAAGAATAAATCCGGAAAAAGCTCCATAGGACCAAAAAAAATATCTGAGATTTATTCTCTAAATTTATTGAAAGAAAAAATTCATGATCAAATAACCAATACCACCAGGTTCTTAGTAATTGGAAATGAATTTCCAGATAAAACTTCTGAAGATAAAACGTCTATAAGTTTAAGCTTAAAAAATGAGCAAGGAGCTTTGTTAAAAGTTTTGCAAATAGCAAATAAGAATAAAATCAATCTTACAAATATTTTATCTAGGCCAGTGAAGAAAAATAAGTGGCACTATTCTTTCTTTTTAGAATTCTCTGGACATGCTTCAGACAAAAATGTTTTAAATCTACTTAAAGAACTTCGGAAGGTTTGTCATGACTTAAAAGTCTTAGGTTCTTATCCTGCTGCATATTAATAGATGAAAAATTCTTTTTTAGAAAATCTTAATCAAGGCGTTCTTGGGCTTAAACCTTATGAGCCAGGATTGCCGCTTGAACACACTCAAAAGAAATTAGGTTTAAAAAAAATGATAAAACTGGCCAGCAATGAAAACCCTTTAGGACCGAGCCCGAAGGCTTTAGATTTGCTTCAGAGGAAAATGAATAGCCTTTCATCTGAATTAAACAGATACCCTGATGGAAATGCTTACGATTTAAAGGAAGCTATATCAAAAAAATACAGTGTAGATATTAATCAAATAACAATAGGTAATGGCTCTAATGATTTAATTGAGTTTGTCTCAAGGTGTTTTTTAGGAGAGGGAAAAAAAGCAATTTACTCACAACATGGTTTCGCCATTTACCCTTTAGCTATAAAAGCAACTGGGGCTATTCCAATAAAATCAAAAGCAAAAAATTGGGGTCACGATTTAGAATTAATGTTGGATTTAATAGATAACAAAACAAGAGTTATCTTTATTGCCTCCCCAAATAATCCAACCGGAACAACAAAAACTCTCTTAGAGATTAAAGGTTTTTTGGAAAACTTACCTGATGAAATTCTAGTTTTTCTTGATCAAGCTTATTATGAGTATATAGAAGGTTCAGAGTTCGATATTCCTTTTTCGTTAATTGATGATCATCCTAATTTAGTAATTTCTCGAAGCTTTTCTAAAGCTCATGGATTGGCAGCATTAAGATTAGGCTTTTGCGTTTCAAATCCAGAGATGTCTGACTATCTTAATAGAGTCAGGCAACCCTTCAATGCAAACTCTCTAGCCTTAGATTTGGGGAAAGTAGCTCTTTCCGATCAAGAACATATTAGTAAGGCCATAAAAATAAATTCATCCGGCATGGATAGTGTAAAAAAAGCCTTTACCCATCTTGATTACAATTTTATCGAATCTTGGGGAAATTTTATTTCCTTTGATGCCAAGCAAGACTCTGATGTTGCTTTTCAATATTTTTTAGAAAAGGGGGTTATCCTCAGATCGTTAAAAGTATATGAAATGCCTCAGCATTTGAGAGTTTCCATTGGCACAGAAGAAGAGATAAATTTTTTTCTGCAGGTTTTAGAAGACTATGAAAAAGATCTTTCTAAAAAATAAAACAAACATCCAGTTTTTAATAATTGGTCTCGGCCTAATTGGAGGTTCAGTAGCAAAAAGACTTTCAAAAAATGGTTACGAGGTTTTAGCTATTGATAAGAATAAGTCTAATTTGAATCGTGCTAAAAAATCAAAGATTATAACTGGAGGCTCTGAAAAAATTATAGATTCAAAGAAACTTTTTGTAATTGTGGCTTTGCCGCCTAAGGTTTTTCTCAAGAGGTTTGATGAATACCTAGATATTTTTTATAAAGCCGATTTTATTACTGACTGTACTAGCGTGAAAGAATCTTTGTTGAAAAAAATTAAAACAAACAATCTTGAATCAAAATTTATTTTATCCCATCCCATAGCAGGATCTGAGAAAAGCGGATTTCAAAATTCTAACGAGAACTTATTTAAAGATAAAATTTCAATAATTTCTAAACATAAGGGCTTGGCCAATTCTAATTTACAAAAATGTAGAGAATTTTGGTCTGAGTTAGGGTCAAAAACTCAAAGTTTAGATCCAAAATTACACGATAAGATATTTTCGTTAACTAGCCATCTTCCTCATATTGTCGCATTTAGTTTGATTTCTCTTTTCTCTAAAAGAAAAACGTCTGAATATAAAAAATTTATTGGCGGAGGCTTAAAAGACTTCACTAGAATTGCAGAAAGTGATCCGCTTATGTGGGAAAATATTTTTTCCTTAAATAAAAAAAATTTATTGAAGGACATAAGTGAAATTGAAAAAGAAATTAATAATATTAAAACATTTATTCTTCAAGATAATGAAAGTAAATTAAAAGAACACTTAAAAAAAATCAAAAAGACTAAAGAGTCTTTAAATAGATGAAACTCATCTCTAAAACTTCAAAAGGGCTAAATGGAGAATTAAAAATTCCAGGAGATAAGTCTATATCTCATAGAGCACTGATATGCGCTTCAATTTCTGAGGGTACTTCTAGAATTTCAAACCTGCAAGAAAGCGAAGATGTGCTTAATACTCTTAATTCTCTAAAACAACTTGGTATAAGTATCTCTAAGGAAAATGAATATTATTTTGTAGAAGGGAAAGGATTCAATGGTTTAAAAGAAGCAGAAAACCAACTTTATTTTGGAAATTCTGGAACAGGAATCAGGTTGATGTCTGGAGTTTTATCAATACAGAGTTTTTCTTCGTGCCTTATAGGGGATGAATCTCTCTCAAAAAGACCAATGAAAAGAATAATAGAGCCTTTATTAAAGATGGGAGTAAATATATCTGGGTCAAAGGAAGATACTTTGCCTTTGCAAATAATACCCTCTAAGAAGATAAATGGAATAAATTATGAAATGCCAGTAGCTAGTGCCCAAGTAAAATCTGCAATTTTATTTGCTAGTCTAGGCGCACAAGGTGGTACAAAAATTATAGAAAAATCCATTTCTAGAGATCATACTGAAAGAATGTTTGAATATTTTGGAGCAAACATTACTTACTCTCAAACAGAAACAACACTAAATGATACTAATAAATTTATTTCTCAAGATATAGAAATACCTGGAGACTTTTCTTCTTCAGCTTTCTTTATTGTTGGAGCTATAATTTCAAAAAATTCTAATGTCACTCTTAGAGAAGTTGGCATGAATCCTTCTCGGATTGCTCTTTTAAATAAATTGATTGAAATGGGAGGCGAAATTCAAGTATTTAATCACTCTTCATTTGGCAAAGAGCCTATTGCAGATGTAAACGTTAAGAGTTCTGTTCTAAATCCCTGTGAAGTGACATCAGATGAAGTACCAAATTTAATTGATGAGCTTCCTATACTATTTATTGCAAGTTCTTTTGCGGAAGGTATTTCAAGTTTCAATGAGATAGAAGAATTAAAGCATAAGGAAAGCGATAGGCTGAAAGCCATGCAACAAGGCTTAGACAAAATGAAGATAAAAAACTATTTGGATGATAATGTTTTTTGTATTGAAGGAATGGGTAATGATTACAAACCACCAAATTTTATAGCTGAGACTTTTTATGACCACAGAATTGCTATGTCCTTTGCAATAGCTGGCTTAAATAGTAATTCCGCTATTGAAATAGCCTCACCCGAAAGCATTAACACGTCTTTCCCAGAGTTTATCGATCTGGGTAAAAAGCTTGGATGTAATTTTGAAATTAGTTAGAAATTTAATAACTATAGATGGTCCTAGTGGAGTTGGAAAAGGAACACTTGCATTCTTGCTAGCCGAAAAACTGGAATGGAATGTTCTTGATAGCGGGCTTCTTTATAGACTTGTTGGATATTTGAGCTTAAAGGAAAGATTAGAGACTGTAAGAGAAATTGTTCTATTTTTGAATAAATCAAAAATTCATCTTATTACTAATCTCAACGAAGGTACTTGTGAAATAAAGCTGAATGACAAGGTTTTAGGGAAAGAGCTAAGAAATGAAAACATAGCATCAATAGCTTCAGAGATTGCAAAAGATACAAAAGTTAGAAATGCGATAATCAAAATTCAAAGGAATGCTTACGATCCTAAAAAAGGTCTAATTGCTGACGGAAGAGATATGGGAACTGTTATTTTTCCTAATGCAGCCTTGAAAGTCTTTCTTCAGGCATCTCCTGAAGTTCGAGCAGAAAGAAGGGCGAATCAGTTGAAAGAAAAGGGCATGAGCGTTATCATGCACGACCTTTTAGAGCAAATTCAGCAAAGGGATGAAGAAGACATTAATAGAAAGATATCTCCTTTAAAACCAGCTGATGATTCACTAATAATTGATACAAGTAATTTGAGTATCCAGGAAGTAGAAGTAGAGGTAATGGAGCATTTTAAAAAATTATGACAGAAACAGCATTTGAAAAACTTTTAGACGAAAGTCTTACAACTTTGAACTTTGAACAAGGGGCATTAATTTCAGGAGTCGTAGTAGACCTAACTTCAGATTGGGTAACTGTTCATGTAGGTTTAAAATCAGAATCACTCATTCCTAGAACAGAGTTTTTAGCAGATGAAGCAGATGGTGAGCTATCTATAGGCGATGAAGTAAAAGTATCACTTGAAGCCGTTGAAGACGGACACGGTTCTACAAGAGTATCTAGAATAAGAGCAATGCATGATGAGAGTTGGAAAAACCTTGAAGAGGCGTTAGAAACTGGAGCAATGATTAAGGGTTACATCTCTGGAAAAGTCCGAGGAGGAATGACTGTCGATGTTGCTGGTGTAAGAGCCTTTCTTCCAGGCTCTCTAGTAGATTCAAGACCTTTGGACAGTTTTGATCATTTAGAAAAAACTTTTCAAGATTTTAAGGTAATTAAGCTCGACAAGGAAAAAAGCAATGTCGTTCTATCTAGAAAAGCGGTTCAAGAAGATTTAAATTCAGAAGAAAGAGAGAAGATTTTTGCTACCATACAGGAAGGCTCGTTAATTTCTGGAACAATTAAAAACCTTACTGATTATGGGGCTTTTGTAGATCTCGGAGGAGTTGACGGTTTATTGCACATTACTGATATTACCTGGAAAAGAATAAATCATCCTTCAGAAGTTCTTAATGTTGGCGATAAGCTTGATTTTAAAGTAACTAATTTTGATAAGGAAAAGTTAAGAATTTCTCTTGGGCTAAAACAATTATCGAGTGATCCTTGGGAGAATATAAAAGATATTTTTCCAATCAATTCAATCCATAAAGCAAAAGTTTCTAGTATTGCTGAGTATGGGTTTTTTGCAGAATTAGATTCAAATACAGAAGGATTAGTTCACATTTCTGAAATTGATTGGACCAATAAAAGCATTCATCCTTCCAAAGTAGTCTCTTTAGGAGATGAAGTTGATGTAATGATTTTAGAAATTGATATTGAAAAAAGAAGAGTTTCCTTAGGAATGAAACAGTGCCAGGAAAATCCTTGGCTAACTTTTTCTGAAAATAATAGCCTTGGAGATGTTGTTAAAGGCAAGGTAAGATCAATTACCGATTTTGGAATGTTCATAGGTCTCGATGGAAATATTGATGGACTTGTCCACTTGTCTGACCTATCTTGGAATCAAGCTGAAGAAGATGCAGTTAAATCCTTTGCCAAAGGCGATGAAGTAGAAGCAGTTATTCTTGGAATAGACCCTCATAAAGAAAGAATATCATTAGGCATTAAACAGTTATCTGAAGATATTTTTGATACATTTGTTACTAATAATCCTAAAGGAACGGAACTCACTGGCTCTGTAAGCTCAATAGGAGAAGACTCAATCTTTATAAACTTAGCTGAAGACGTTATTGGAAAAATAAAAAATAAGGAATTTAAAGATAATATTCCATCTGAAGGAGACAGTGTAACCTCTCTTGTAACTTCAATTGATAGAAAAAATAGACATGTAAACTTGTCTGTCTTTGCTCTAGAAAAATCTCAGGAAAAAGAGTTAATTAAAGAAAATATATCCAAAAATAAACAAATTGAATCTGAGACTAAAACTTCAATAGGAGATCTTATTCAAGAAGAGCTAAGCGATTCTTCAAAAGATTAAATGAAGAAATCTGATTTTATTTCTTTACTATCTAAAAACCTACATGATTATAATGAAATAGATATAAGCCTTTCAGCTGACTTAATCCAAAAAGTAATTATTGAATCATTAAAAAAGAGAAATAGAGTTGAAATAAGAGGCTTTGGATCCTTTTGTATTAGAGACAGAAAATCTATAAGAGCAAGAAATCCAAAATCAGGTGAGTCTATAGAGTTACCGAAAAGATCTATACCCTATTTTAGAGCTTCAAAATTATTAAAACAAAGAATTAATTAGATTGTGTTAGAATTTTAATATGAAATATTTCTATTTCATTTTATTAATCCTTCTCATCTCATTCTTTTTTTTATTCACAAATCTAAACCCAACCCTAATTAAATTGGATTTATTTTTTATGAAAATTGAAGGTGTATCTGTTGGGTTTTCAATGATTTTTTCTGTTCTTATTGGAGTTGTTGTTTCTTTATTTTTTCAGCTACCTAGGTTGCTTAGAAGAAACCCAAAAGTTCTCTCTAGTAAAAAAGATGAAAATCCTTAAACCTAAGCAAATTATCGTAGCTTTGGATTTTGATTCCGTCGAAGAAGCAAGTTCTATAACAAAATTATTAGATCCAGAAATTTTTAGATTAAAGGTTGGAAAACAACTATATGCCGGCGAAGGGCCCAAAATTATAGAAAATTTTAATAACCAAGGTTTTGATATCTTTTTAGACTTAAAGCTACATGATATTCCTAATACTGTATTTAAAGCTCTCAAAAACTTACTTAATCAGAACGTCTGGATGACAAATATCCATCTTCTTGGAGGAGAAGAAATGATACAGGCCGCGAGAGAAGCAAAAGAACATACAAAAAGTGAAGCTTTACTAATTGGAGTTACTGTTCTTACAAGTCTAAATGAAAATAATATTAAAAATATGGGTTTTGGAATTCAAATTTCTGAATTAGTCGAGATTCTCTCAATGAGCGCTTGGAAAAATAATGTTGATGGCGTTGTTTGTTCAGCTAGAGAAGTTCCTGAAATTAAAGAAAATTTAGGTAAAAATTTTGTCACTGTAAGTCCAGGTATAAGAATTCAGCAAGGTAATGATGATCAATCTCGAGTAGCTACAATAGAAGAAGCTACAAAAAATGGAACCGATTATATTGTCCTAGGAAGAGAAATAACTGCTTCGAAGAATATTTCTAAAATGATAAAAAAAGTTGAATCATATATAATTTAATTCATGGATAATGATTGGCATATAGTTAAAGAAGATGATCGGTACGTTGTGTTGGATAATAACTCTTTATCAAAACTCGTACCCAGTATAACTAAGTTAAACCCTAACAAAAGTACATCTGGCCACAAGCATGAAGGTCAAGAAGAAGTTTATGTGTTTTATAAAGGAATAGGAATAATGCAAATCGATGACTCAAAATTTGAGGTCAAGCAAGGAGACGTAATTCCAGTACCTGATGGTGCCTTTCATAGAGTTTTTAATGAATCTGGAGAGATTTTAGAATTTGCTGCAATATTTAATGGTGAAAGGCATACAGAAGATAAGCCAAATTAGCAAAATCTATATTTCAAAGTATCCAGTAATAGCATTTTTTTTAATTCTATTACTATCTTATTCTTCTTTCATAAAGTCAGAATCATATGCTGTAGCTACAAGACATCATCTTGCTACAGATATTGGAATAAAGGTTTTAGAAGATGGAGGAAACGCAATTGATGCCGCAGTTGCCGTTGCATTTGCTTTGGCCGTTGTAAATCCTTCGGCAGGTAATCTAGGTGGCGGTGGATTTATGCTAATTCATCTAGCAGAAAAAAACAAAACTTTTTCTATTGACTATAGAGAACGTGCCCCATTGAAGTCTTATGAAAAAATGTTTCAAGACAATAATGAAAAAGTAATAAAAGGGCTAAGTTTAAATTCAATTTTGGCTTCAGGAGTTCCTGGGACAGTATCAGGTATGTTTTATGTATCAAAGATGTTCGGAACAATTGATATTAAATCTTTAATTAAACCATCAATTAATCTAGCAAGAGAAGGTTTTGTATTATCTGATTTTCAAGCAAAAAATCTAAATAAATACAAACAAAAGTTCTCCAAAAATAAAGAGGCAAAAAAAATTTTTACAAGATCTGAAGGATTTTCTAAGGGAGATATTCTGGTTCAAGAAAATTTAGGCAAAACCCTAGATAGAATTTCTCAAAATGGAAAAGAAGATTTTTACTCAGGAGAAACAGCAAAGAGAATTTCAAATTTCTTCGAAGAGAATGGAGGCATCTTAAGTTTCGAAGACTTGAGTCAATACAAACTCAGGATATTAAATCCAGTTTGTGGAAGCTATAGGCATTATGAAGTTTGTTCTATGGCTCCACCCAGTTCTGGTGGAATTGCTCTAGTTCAGATTTTAAACATTCTTGAAAACATTAATTTGAGTTCATTAGAGCATAACTCAGAAGAGTATTTAAAAATCTTAATTTCTGCTATGGATTATGCTTACAAAGACAGGGCTGAATACCTTGGAGATCCGGATTTCTATAATGTACCCCAAGACTTTCTCACATCAAAAAAATACGCAGATAAAATTTTTCAGAAAATTAAAGAAAAAAAATTACCTACAAAAGCAAGTGTTAATTTAATTGAAGGCGAAGAAACAACTCATTTTTCGATTTTAGACAAATGGGGAAACGTAGTAAGTAATACTTATACATTAAATACTGCATATGGATCGGGGATAATACCTACGGGAACAGGAATTTTAATGAATAATGAAATGGATGATTTTTCATCAAAACCTGGGTATCCAAACGCCTATGGCTTGATAGGGTCAGAAGCAAATAAAATAGAGCCTAAAAAAACTCCTCTTTCTTCAATGTCTCCTGTAATAGTTTTTCATGATAAAAAACCTTTTTTAATAACCGGTTCTCCAGGAGGCTCGACAATAATTACTAGCGTTTTACAAGAGATTTTAAATGTAATAGATTTTCAAATGTCATTAGAGGAATCTTCAAAAAAAAGCAGAATACATTTTCAACATCTTCCAGATGTATTATTTCATGAACAACTTGATATTAGTCTTGTAAAATCTTTAAAAAAAGATAAAAAACTTATTAGTAGAAAATTAGGCGAAATACATTCCATTCTAATGAAAAAAGATGGTATCGAAGCATTTTCTGATGAAAGACGACCAGATGGGAAAGCAAGCTCAGTTTACAAATAGAAAATTACTTTTCGATAAAAGTATAGATTTTCCGGAATCATCAGGAGTTTATAAATTTTATAATTCAAAAAATGAAATTATATACATAGGAAAAGCTAAAAATATCAAAAATAGAGTCAAGAGTTACCTTAATATTAGAAAAGGAGAAGGTAAAAGGATAGCTAAACTTAAATCTTCAATTAAATATATTGAAACGATCATTACAAAAACGGAATCCGACGCTTTGATTTTAGAACAAGGTTTAATTTCAAAAAAACGACCTCCATTTAATATTCAATTTAAAGATGATAAATCTTATCCAGCAATTCATTTATCTACTTCAAAAGAATATCCGGCGATTTATGTTTCAAGACAAAAGAATCCTGCAAATACTATTTTTGGCCCTTTTGCAAATGTTGGAGCCATGAGACTAAACGTCAGCCTAATAAGGTCAATATTTAAAATAAGGAACTGTAAGGATATTAATTTTAAAAACAGAACTCGCCCATGCATTGAGTATCAAATGAATAGGTGTTCGGCACCTTGTGTAGGTAATATTTCTAAAGATGACTATGCATATGATGTAAAAAATACTATTAATTTTCTTTCTGGCGATACAAAAAATATTGTGTTGGATCTTCAAAAAAAAATGGATTTTTACTCCAAAAAAAAAGACTACGAGAGAGCTGCAATTTACAGGGATAAAGTTCAATCAATTCGGGATACTCAAAAAAAACAAAATGTTTTAACAGGATTCGAAGATTTAGATGTTTTTGTCATAAAAAGAAATAAATTTAATTGTTGTCTTAGCGTCCTCAGAATTGAAGAGGGCTGGATAACAAGCTCTCAAAATTTTTATCCAGATTCAAAAGATAATATATCTGATCAAGAACTTTTATCAGTTTTCTTAGAAAGTTATGTAATTGAAAATAAAAACAGAGGAATAGTAAATTTGCTCTACCAAGGCGAAATCTTAAAAGAAACAAAAGAGTTTTTAATAGATTTAACATCTCCAAAAATAGTTATCCATAAACCAAATAAGCAAAATAAGAATTTAATTGATATTTGCGTATCTCAGGCTGAAGATGCATTATCAAGAAATAATAATTTTTCTTGGATTCCAAATTGTTTAGAGTCTCTTGCAAGTTTTTTACAATTAAA
>CEVS01084853.1_pt1 | contig 13531 bp, 6 predicted proteins | sample 361571 | NCBI WGS metagenome assembly CEVS01 (sample SAMEA2623850, study PRJEB7988) | marine metagenome | isolation source: saline water (ENVO:00002010), including | reverse complement strand
AATTTAGAATACACACTCAATTTAAGCGCCTTTCGTTGACCAAGAAGTAACATAATACTGTAAAGAAAAAAACTCATATTGAAAAACCATGCAGAGTACGCATTATACAGATACTAGTAATTTCCAATAAAGGAGATATAATATGAAGAAGTTAATTACACTATTCATTAGCGTTATCCTCTTAACAACTATCTTTTCTGGATGTTTAGGAAATGAAAACGAGGAAAGAACCTTGGGGAAATTAATAATTGCTTATGAAATAAAAGAAAGTTCTCAAGAAATTGATAGTAATCCCGAAATGTTGGCAAATTATCTCACTGAAAAGCTGAATTATGATGTTAGCATATTTAGTGTCGATTCAGAAGGAGCAATGATAGAGGCATTGAGATTTGGAAATGCAGATATTGCAATAATGGATGCTGGATCAGCATGGATAGGTTGGCAACAATACGACTTAGGAGTCATGGCTGCTGATCTGAATGTAGATTACAGAACATACTACAACTCAAATGCTTGGGTTCGTTCTGATAGTGATGTTGCGAAGGCTTTTCTAGATGATGATCCGTATTCAGATCCATTTGCACTTCTTTCAGGGAAGACATCATGCCATACTGGATGGTTAAATTCGGTGGGCATGTTACTGCCGATGGGATTCTTAATTGGGCATGGTTATGCAAATGTCATAGGAGATCCAAATGATGTAGAAACAATAAGAAATACTATCTATGGATTTTTTGATGCCAATTCAACTATACCTGAGATAGGAACTCCTTACTATGGACATTCAGGTGCTTTGAGGTGTCTTTCAGAAGAAATTGGTGATGTAGCATTCATTGAAGAGAATACAGTTGAAATATTGTGTAATAACGACCAAGAAGAAGAAAATGAATTTTGGTGCTTGGAAAAAGAAGAATATATTGGATTGCCTGCCTTTGGACAATCTCCTAGTAATTCAGTAGTTTATAATCCATCATTATTAGATTATAATCTAACTAATGATATCACAGAAGTACTTGTTAATATGAAAAATGATCCTAATGCATTCAACATACTCAGTGATATACTAAATACCCCAGGTTTTGAAGCAGTCAATACTACTTCACATTTGGGTAGTTATTCTAAATTGATTTCTAATATACCTGGAATTTCATCATATTATACTGACAAATATACATTGAATAGCACTCTTTCTTCTTCAATGGAGAAGGTCATAATTGCTATTAAAAATGATACAGGCAGTGACATCAATTCGCAAATAATTTCAGATTATTTACATAGTATTTTAGGTGTTGAAGTTATTACATATGAGATAAATTCTGAAGGTGAGATTATTGAATCATTAAAACTTGGTACCATAGATTTAGCAATTTTAGATAGCCCTAGTGCTGCATGGATTGCTTGGAAAGAGTTTGAATTAGTTGCTATGGCTGCAATGCAAGGAATGGATGAGCGTACACATTACAATACTGCTGCTTACGTGAAAATGGATAGTAACATAGCATCTGCATATCTGGATGATGATCTTGATACAAATCCTTATTCCCTATTGGAAGGAAAGATTTCCTGTCACTCAGAGAAGATGAGTTTAGCAGGGATGGTTTTACCCGTTGGATATTTGATTGACGAGGAGTACATAAAAAATATCAACAATTCCAAAAACATTGAAGATTTGAATGATATAATATTAAACTTCTTTGATACAAATTCTTCAATTCCAGAGAAGGGCGAATCCTATTATGGTAATTTAGGTGCTTTAAAGTGCCTTTCTGATGATTTTGGAGATATTGCGTTTGTTGAAGGGGGTTACTTAGAGTCTTATTGTGAAAATGAAGATGAAGGAGATAATTTAGATTGGTGTCTTAATTCTAGTGAATATGTTGCCCTTCCATTTGATATTAAAATCCCTACAAGTACTGTAATTTATAATCCTGAAAACTTAGATGTACAAAGTAGAACTGCAATACTAAATGCTTTCATGTCTCTTAATTTTGAAATGTATTTGGAAAATTATTCTTTTTCAGGTAAAACGCACACAGGGTGTTATGACATTTCCATTCATGTTATTGATGAAGAGTCCGAAAAGGAATCTTGTGGTTCTGAAATTTTAAAAAATATGTTTAATTCCTCTGGTGTTGTAAGAGTTACTTCTCAGGAACATCTTAGTCATTTCTCTAATTTGGTCAGTAATATTCCCGGAATAAGTGAATATTATATAGAATATTTTAAGATTTTCGAAGAAGAAACATAGAATAAAAACCCGACAATACCAAATAAGAGTTTAGGTTCGCCTAAACTTTCTACTAACCAAGGTGGTTGTTACATGAAAGATAGCATTACGGTAACTCAAGTTAATGAAAAACCGATAGTGAAATTAATTGATGTAGAAATAGGATATAGAAATAATGAAACATTAGTAAAAATTCCAAATCTGGAAATATTTCCAGGAGAGATTGTAGCTATAGCTGGACCATCTGGTGTGGGTAAAACTACATTATTAAGAACAATTGCAGGATTAGTAAAATCTATTTCTGGAAAAGTAGAAGTTTGTGGAAAGGTGATTCCCCATAGGCCTAAAAGAGGAAGGTTGGGATATATCCCTCAAAGATTAGGGCTAGTTCGTCATGCAAGTGTGATGCATAATGTGATGCTAGGTGCCAATGCTGGTCAGAAAAAAGAAGTTGTTCATAAAAATAAATATATCCAGATGATTAATAATTCCATGTTATCATTAATTCCCTCTGGGGAAGCGAAGAATAAGTCGATAGATGCGATCAAAAAAATGGGTTTAACTGATAAAATCAGAGAACCTATTCGAAAATTATCAGGAGGGCAGCAAAGAAGAGTAGCAACAGCAAGGACATTGGCGCAAGAGCCGGATTTGATTCTCGCAGATGAATTTCTTAGTGAATTAGATGAGGAAACTATGGAGACGGTATTGAGGGGCGTTGTAGAATATATCAGAAATAATAATGCTGCATTGATTGTCATAGAGCATGATGTATCAAGAGCTAAGTCTATGGCAGATAGGTTGTTAGTGATTGATGATGGTAGACTGAATCCGTTCATTACTGAAGTTACTATGTTAGAGGTGGAAGAATGGTTACGCTGAAATCTAAAGTAATTTCAATTTGTTTTATTTTGATACTATTTTCTTTCTCAATATTGAATGGAATGGTAGATGATTGGGGAAGGTTGTCGGGTGGTTTCTCGAACTTATTCATTTTCTTCAGTGAATCTTTATGGCCCCCTAGCTGGAGTGTTATTGAACCTCAAGTTTATCCGGTATGTACGACTTATCCATTGTTTGATTTTACTTGTTCTACTGCTTGGATTGGAATGAGTGAGACTATCAAAATAGCTTTTGTCTCAACAATTTTTGGCTCAATTATTTCTTTACCAATTTCAATCCTAGCTTCAAGGAATCTGAGTTCTCTGGGAGTCTCATATTTCGCAAGAATTTTATTAGCTGCTGCACGTAGTTTACCAAGTATAATTTGGGCTATATTTTTTGTTATCCTAGTTGGTTTTGGGCCTCTTTCTGGAGTTCTGGCAATGACAATCTATACTGTTGGATATCTAGGTAAACTTCAATATGAATCGATAGAAGGAATGAATAGTATCCCACTTGAATCGGCGAGATCGATGGGGCTTTCAAAAATAGAAATTGCTACAGGAGTAGTGATACCAGAGATGGCAAATAATTTGATTTCTCAGATGATTTTCATGTTTGAGTATAATGTTAGGCATGGAACTGTGATTGGAATTGTAGGTGCCGGTGGGATTGGTTATTACATCAACTTATATCTCAAATTTCTTCAATATGATAAAGTTATTTCATACCTAATAATTATATTCATAGTAGTACTGATAATTGATTTCTTATCAATTAGTGCTAGGTCTTATTTCAATGAAGAAGGAGATATATCTAAACCCTCATGGTGGGATGTATTGCCATTCTCATTTTTGAAGAATCCGGAATGATCAAATATCAGAGGCGATTATTCTTATTGATCCATCTTTATATGAAATCTGTATATTGTCTTTTACTTTGATGGTTAATGCAGACAATGCCTCATATACTTCTTTTTCTGTTACTTTAAATGCTTCAGCGGCACGCTTAGTTGACCATGGTACTTCAACAAAATTAGATGATGAGAGCCACTTTAATAGACGTTTTTCAAAATCAGTTAGATCTGAAGCAGGCATTTTCTTAACTCCTGTATGACTCAACCATTTTTCTTACTGCATCCTCTACTTCTAATTCTCCTTCTAGTAATGACCACAGAGCAGACAGGAAAGGAGTTGGGACATCTATCTTTTTTGAATAATCTAGGAATGATTTGGTAGCACGGACGCCTTCTGCAACCATGTGCATTTCTGACAATGCATTCTCTAGACTCATTCCTGAAGCTAATTTCTCCCCCAATGAACGGTTACGACTACGAGGACTGGTAGCAGTCACGTACAGATCACCAATTCCTGCTGGACCAAAAGCTGTACTTTCATCTGCTCCCATTTTTTCAAGAAGATATATGCCTTCACTATAACCTGCAAGTACTAAAGCCGCTTTCAGATTATCTCCTCCTATACTATCTCTCAGTCCATCAACCAAACCACATGCTAATGCAACAGTATTTTTGTATGCGCCCCATAATTCGGCTCCGATTGGATCTATAGCCGGAGTGAGGACCAATGTCCCTGTCGATAATCTCTCTGAAATGCGTTCTGCAACAGATTTGTCATGGCAAGCGACTAAAGCATTAGTAAGGACACCCCGGGCTACTTCAGGAGCTATTGTTGGGCCTGTCATTACAACTACTGAGTTACTTTTTCCGGCAATAGATAATTTCTTTTCTAAGACTTCTGAAATTAATTCAGAATCTTCATTTTCTGGAGCCAGTCCCTTGGCTAAATCTACAATTACATGAGAAGGTCGTAATTTTTCTACCATTTCATCAAAAACGGAAATTATTACAGAACTAGGAAGAGCCATAATAATTAATTCGCAGTCTTCTAAAATATCATTAATTTCCATAGTTGGGTGTAAACCAGATAAATCATGACCTGGGAGATATTTATGATTCATACTTTCTTCCATTAATGACTTATACACATCATGTTCAATTGTCCAGCCAGATACATTATGTCCATCATCTAACCATATCTTGGCGAGAGCAGAACCCCAATTACCCAATCCCACTACACCTATTCGGGCCATATTAGTCATATCGATGGCGTAAACTCAACGTTATCATACTATGGGAAATGAACATGTAAAGCGTTGCCTTCTTGACTATTGAACGCTCGCGCATAAAACAAGCAGGGGTACCCGAGTGGTCAAAGGGGCTGGGTTTAGGTCCCAGTGCGTAGTGCTTCGCAGGTTCAAATCCTGTCCCCTGCACCATTAATTATTCTAATCTTATTCTCTTGGAACGGAATTTGGCTAATTTTGTCTTCTGCCAATTTATTAATCTAAGTCCCATTAAACTCAAGAATACCATACTCAATATACTGACAATATAAACTGAAGGTGGAAATGGTCTATTTTCATCTAAAGGCCATTTATCTTCAGTATCGGGAACACCGTCTCCATCGTCATCAAGATCTATGTAATTTAGGAATGTATCATTATCAGTATCTAAAAAGTCAGTATCCGTGTATACTGGGAGAGCAGGTTCTGGTTCTTCTACAGCCCCTAAGTTAGGATCTGCAATACAACCAAGTAAATTACCAATTGCTAAGAGATGTGCAAAATTTTCGTCGGATGGATTTAAACCTGGAACAAAAACGCACTGATCGGCATTATTTCCGACTGAATCCCCATCAGAGTCCGCCCATTCAAGTGGGTCATTATCGAATAAATCGAAATTGTCACCTATGTTGTCCCCATCCGTATCATTCCACTCAGATGGATCTAGTTCAAATGCATCAATTGAATCATTATATCCATCATTATCATCATCTATATCTAAATTATTACCTAATGTATCTCCATCAGTATCTAGATATTCAGAAGGATCTAAGGGGAATGCATCTCCCAATAAATTACAATTGTCCAATACTATATCATAACTTGGATGGCTATTAGTGAGATTAACTAGATCGGAAGGATAAATCAGTGGATAAGAAGAAGGGAGATATGCCAATACAGAAGGGTGATTTATTGGCACAGAAACTCCGTTGAGATTTGTGATAATAATGGAACCTATGTCATGATTTTGACCATAATTTAGATTAGAATTATCCTTGAATGAAGTTCCCGTATTAGTATCACAAACTCCATCACCATCGTCATCGGCATCAAAATTATCTCCTAATTTATCGCCATCATAATCTGCCCATTCATATTTATTATTTGGAAATGTATCAAAATTATCAGAACGTCCATCATTATCGTCGTCGCTGTCAGTATTGTCGCCAATGCCGTCCAAATCAGTATCTGCCCATTCAAATTGGTTCAAAGGGAACGCATCTAATGGCTGTAACTCGTATATGATGTTTCCACTATCATCAAGAACAGGTGCTAAGAAAGTATCATTCACACCATCATTGTCATCATCAGGATCTATGTTATCAGGTATATTATCTCCATCTGTATCAGCAAAAACTTCTGGGTCGAGAGGGTCATAATCATTCGCATCATCTACTCCATCTCCATCATCATCATTATCGACATAGTCTGGTATAAAGTCACCATCTGTATCTAAAATACAATCTGTGAAAGAATTAGAGGCGAGTTCAATAGTTGAAGTTGATTCAGGGCAGGCGATTTGTTCAGTTGCCTGATCTGAGTCGACATAGAATCCCTTTTCTGCAGGAATACAGTTTGCTTGACCTATTATATTTGTATAATATCCAACTGTACAGGAAGTCTGTTGTAGGGATGCAGTTTCTGGTACGCTGAATCCTTTGGATGCTGAGATGCAGGATGTTTGTCCAGAATCTGGTTGATAAGTTCCCGGTTCACAGGCCGTTTGAGTCCCTGAGCCATGGTTTAAATCAATTAAATCTGGAGAAGAACTATCTGATGATCCGCCATTACCGAGTTGCCCATCTGAATTTATCCCCCAACAATATAGTGTGGCATCATCAAGAACTGCACAAGAATGACCATTACCAACTGATAATGATATAGCAAATCTTCCAGGAGGTATGTCGACAGGTTCAGGATTACTTCTACTTACTAAAGAAGAATCTCCAAGTTGGCCTCTAGAGTTATCTCCCCAACAAATTACATGGCCACTATCGAGCAGAGAACAAGTATGATGGAAGCCTGAACCCACATAAGAAGGTATATCTAATTCAGATAATTGTATCAATAGAGGTGTATTAGAACCATATAATTCGGAATTACCTAATTGCCCCCCTGAATTGAAGCCCCAGCAATAAATTGAATTATTAATTAATATAGCACAAGTGTGAAAAGAACCACTTTCTAAAAATCTGGTTTCATATTCAGAATCGAATAAAACATTAACGGGCTCTAAGTTTCTAATATTTGTACCATCTCCTAATTGACCATGCCAATTATCGCCCCAGCAACTTACTGAAAGATTTTCTAAAATAACGCATGTATGATAAGATCCGGAAGATATTGAGATTGCTGTTTGTCCTCCTTGTAACGTAACAGATTTTGGAATATTGCTGTCTATGGTAGTTCCATCTCCTAGTTGGCCATTGGAATTACTTCCCCAGCATTTTACAGAATCGTCACTCAATAGGGCACATGAATGAGTTTGTCCCAATGAAACACTTTTTGCAGATTTGCCCGCACCCAGATTGACAAGAGTAGGTGTTGTTCTCTCAATTAGAGTACCATCTCCTATCTGACCATTGGAATTACTTCCCCAGCATCTAAGAGTGCCATCATCAAATATGGCACAAGTATGTTCGGCACCTATTGATATCGAAACAGCAGATTTACCCAAAGGAGTAGATGCAAGAATAGGAGAGAGACTATTTGTCCTAGTTCCATCTCCTAGTTGGCCATGTTCATTATCGCCCCAGCAGCGAACCGAGCCATCATCAAGTATTGAACATGAATGAGTATTGCCTGAATTTATTGAATTAATTATTGGAACATTAAATCCTGCATCTGAGCCGATACATGCCGAAGAGCTCTGTGAGCCAATACTTGGGTTATATGTCCCCCCTGAACAAGCAGTCTGAGAACTGGAACCTGGAGAATCTACATAATAACCAGGATTGGCATCGCCACATTTATCCATGCCAGATAATGGTTGAAATGTCCCAATATCACAAAGCTCTTGTGATGTAGCGCCATCACTAGAGACATAATGTCCTGGACTGGCAGGAATCTTGATTATACTGCCTGGAGTATCTACATAAAATCCAACAGTTGCTGGCTGACAAGAATATCTTCCATATTCTCCAACATCACAGGATACTGCTATCGCAGGATTGTTATCATCTATATCTTGACCCGAACTAACTCCATCACCATCTCCGTCCCCAGGTATGTGAGTATCAAAGATATTTAACTGGGAATCGTCATCTAAATCTCTTTCTGCTGCATTAATGTAGGACCATCGAGATATAGACAGACTAGTCGGAGATGAGGACATCGAAATAGAACTACTTGAGCCCCCTCCCCAACAAGATAAAAGATCATTATTCATAGAAGAGCAAGTATAATTCTCGCCAGATGCGATAGTGATTGGGAAACGTGCGCCTGCAAAGGTAACTTGATTTGGAGATGTTTGATCCACTGTAGATCCTATGCCCAATTGACCTTCAGAATTATCTCCCCAGCAATTTAAAACATTAGAATTATCTAGAGAACAAGTATGCATACTTCCCAAAGAGATTGAATTTGAACCGGAAATTATTGATACTGGAGAATTGGAATCAGTATTTGTTCCATCGCCTAATTGCCCTTCAGAATTATCTCCCCAGCATTTCAAACTTGCGTCAGACAATATCGAACATGTATGTGAATCTCCAGAAGAAATAGCAACAGGACTAGGACTTAGCGATATTGTAACAGGAGTTAATCGGTCGATATTCGTGCCATCGCCTAATTGCCCTTCAGAATTATCCCCCCAGCACTTCAGGAGAGGATCATTGATTATTACACATGTATGATATGCGCCAGTAGAAATTGCTAATACTTTGCTTGAACCTAGATTTACACTCGAAGGATCGTTAGAATCTGTAGTAGAGCCATCCCCGAGTTGCCCTTCAGAATTATCTCCCCAGCACTTTATCGAGGCAGAAACTAAAACTACACAAGTATGTTTTAATCCTAAAGATACGGAAATAGGTATTTCAGAACCTAAATCTACATCCACCGGCGTAGATGAATCGAATATAGTGCCATCACCTAATTGCCCGTCTGAATTATCTCCCCAACACTTCAAACTAGCATCATCAAGAATTGCGCATGTGTGTCCTTGCCCTGCAGAAATAGAAATAGCGGTTCGACCGATACCTAAATCCACCGCAGTCATCGTTTGGCGCTGTACAGTTGTCCCATCACCCAACTGCCCTTTGGAATTATCACCCCAACAGCTCATAGAAGAATCATCAAGTATTGCACAAACATGATCTGAGCCGACAGCAATTGTAGTCTCGGTGAATATTGAACCCTCTTGAAAGCCAGCCTCTTCTAAGTTACCAGAAACTGGCTGACTCATGTCCGTTAACATATAATTGCCACTAGTCGCTATGGAAAAATTCTGAGGCCCTTCAGGGACGTTTGTGCCTGTAACTATTATTTCCCAATCTCCTGCATCTGGACTTGTAACTGTCATACCGAGTAGGTTATTTGTGTCGCCATTTTCTTCTCCCCAGACGTTTCCAGAAGGATCTTTAAGTACGAAATCTAAATCATTAACCAAACACTGAGTGGCACAAGACGTGACTGCAATATTTGGACTGTCCGTCCATGAAAGTACCACTCTAAATTCTGGAGTACCAATAGGTATCGTCAATCTCATAGATTTTGTTTCAGATGTTTCAATATCTAAACGATCTATAAATGAGCTGTTAATTGCTTGAGATACATCTATCCTGCCCCATCCTTCATGATTGTTCGGTACTGCTTGGGCAGCTGCATTGAGCGGGACTGATGATGAGGGATCATATTGTCCCGCCATATCTACAGATGTAGCAGAGAATATTCCCTTTATCAAAGCAGAAGTGGGAGATGAGTATCCGTTGTTATTCAGATATTGTATCAATTGGGCTGAAGCTCCCGCTACAACAGGAGTAGCCATTGAAGTTCCAGACTTGTAAATATAATCTCCATTGGAAGCAAGAGGGATGTTAGATGGATTAGTGTCTTCTTGTGAGTAAACTGAAATTATTCGAGTCCCGGGAGCAACTAAATCAGGCTTTATTCTACCATCTTGTGTAGGCCCCCTGTTTGAATTACACCAGACGCCTTCTGGGTTATTCGACTCATAATCGCTCGTTATTGGCTCTACAGGAAACTTATTTCCTGGATATAAGCCACAATATATTCCCAGAGAGGGCCGCCAATTTTCAGAAGCACCAATGGATAGTGCATTTTTCGTAGTTACCTGGGTTTGAAGCCAAGAAGTATCAATTTCTCCATCTGAATTTGAGTCTTTACCTTCATTGCCCATAGCAAAAAGAATCACAAGATCGTCATATTGATACGCCCCTTCATCTATTTGTTTACTGAATGAAGTATAATAATTTGGACCATAAAGAGTCACTCCTCCTTGACCATCGCTATAATATGTAGGAGTAATCATTGGATCGGACCCCCAGGAATTAGTCTGAACTCTGGCGCCGGCCTCATATGCTGGACCAAAAAGTGTGTTGACAATGTCCAAAGGAGTTCGAAGTTCACTGCCACTTGTACAAGGATTTCCATTATTCATTGCATAAAACCACAGTTCAGCCTCATATGCCATTCCTTTGTATAGGCCTGCCGAGTTATGTCCCGACCCTAAAGCAGTTCCTGCAACATGAGTACCATGTCCAGTAGGATCATGAGGATCGTCATCGGGACAATTGTTATTATTATCTGTTGAAGCTGAAATAATGGTATTTATTCTACCTTGAAAATCGGCATTTATTGTTGGATTTGCAGCATTGCAAGTCTCTATAGAATCACATTCATTTGCATTATCCAAGCCCCCATCTGCTACAGCTATTATTATGCCATCACCAGTTAGAGTATTCGCAGATCCGCCCATGTAATTTGAATCCCATAATAAATCAGAGTGAACTATATCAGCAGCTTGATCATCATAAGTTACATCTGGATATTTTGGTTCAATCCATTCTACAAAGGGTTGTTTGGATAGCCATTCAATTTGTTTCTCATCGACAACAACAGAGGAATATACTCCCGAGAGCATATTTATTTCGATTCCCTCAGAAAGTAGATTATGCCCTTCATCTTTACCGGATAATACCAAATTTATCAGATATCTATCTTTGTCCATCAACTGACCAAAATTAGCCCCATTAAGTATTGGAATAATATCTGGAGCTAATTTGTCAGTGTTATCTAGACGGAAAGCTCCTATTACGCCATAATCTGATAGAGTCATTGGAGACATCTTTGGGACATTGCAGTGGAAACCTTGAGGAGGAAGGTATGAAAAGCAATCAATTCCGATAGATTTCAGTTGCTCTTTCCAATCAGAAGGCACAGGATATTCATGAGCAAGGACGTGCCATCCATTAACTATCGATTCATCAGTTACATCTTCCCAATAATCAATTGGCACATAATGGGCTGTTCTGTAAAACAACCATGCCTCTCCCGCAACCTCCTTGTCAAACCATCCATGAGATGCGTCAGAAGTATCTTGTAAGCCAATAGGGTGCTTATCCGGTATATACATTATTGATTCTTTGGATTTTGAATTTTGACTTTCTTCTTGTAAACTAGGATAGTCGATAGATGTGGCCAATGTGAGTATTGGGGGCAGTAAAAGAATAAAAGTAATCAATAATGAGAGAGATGATTTGGCCCTGCTCTCTCTACCCATGTATCTCCTACGTAGTAGGAGGACATTAAAATTACTGTTGAATTTATTTTTTTAAATGATAATAATCTCAATAGAGAAAAAAATTATTGGATGTTAATAGTGCATTTAGGGGGCATTAATATATGTCTAGACTGTTACGGATAATCGTGAAAGAGGGCGAGGATTCTGAAAACTCTGAAAGAAAGATAGTTTCTGATTTGGAATATGAAAATAATTCAGAAAATATTAATCTCAAGGAAAATGAGAATCAAGTTATCGATAAAGAACTGAAAAAAATTCGCGATAGAAGATTGAATGCTGATAAAACATTTCTAGTAAACACGATTAGACCAAGAACTAGTGATGATTACACCTTAGTATTTGGCGTTCTTGTTGGAATTATGTTTTTTGGAGGTGTTTTTATTGCATCTTCGGGAATTGTTGCTTCAGACTCGATTGCAGTAGATGATGCACTATCGGGAACAATTTTAGATTCAGAAGATTGTACAGATAAAAGGGACGTAATGTATTTTGAAATATACTCAATTGATGAAAATATAAGAATTAAAACCTATAATGTAAATCCTGAAAAAACTACAATAATGTCTGTGAAAATGCAAATTAACGAAAATAATACTGATAGATACTTTGGTGGACTTGGAAATCAAGAAGTTACTCTTTACTCAGAAAATATTGGCGATGGAAATTATAAAGTAAATATGACGCTTTACATTTGGAATGAGGATGTCAATCTTTCACATTTAACAGAAGATCAATTATTGAATTATACAATACTTGGTAATCCTTCTGAAAATTTCTACAAAGAAGTTGGATTACATATGGAAAGTAGAATAACAAATGAGATTCCACTGATAAAATTCATTACTATGGGGAAATATGGTAATTCTGAAATCCAAAAAATAGCCGAAATTACTGATGAGGAAGATAGGGCTTGTATGTCAGTCCAACAATTGGGCATATGGGGATGGGCACTGATGGGATTAGAATGGGCAGGAGGAAGAGAAACCGCTATGCTGACAGGCGGTAGTGCAGGAGTACCTCCTTGGTGGTTAGCATCTGTCTCACTAGGGATGTCAATATTTTTCTTGTGCGTTCAATATCCACTAATGCATAGGCTATATCATAGAGATGTTGATGATTTGTTGTCAGCAAGGCAAATGAAAAGATTGATTCAAAGAACCGTACAAAAATCTGCTAAAGAATTGCGAATAAAAATTGATTTAGAAGGTTTCAAGATACAAGATCGTAGTCTTTCAATTGATGCTTTAGTTCCCTATAAGACTAGCAGTAAAACCATAGTTGCGCCCACAGAAGTAAAAACTAAGATGATTACAGATATTCTAGAAGAGTTTGCAATATTTGGAGAAATGCGGCCAATACAATTAAAATCTGTTTGTATAGATAAAGCCGCTAGTGATGTAACAAATATTGTAATTGATTCAGAATTATTAGTGACTAATCTTGGAGAAATACCACTTTCTGAAGATTATGGTGATTTCTTTACATCGATAGGGAAATTTGGGAAATTAGAAGAAGAA
>CEVS01061508.1_pt1 | contig 13538 bp, 8 predicted proteins | sample 361571 | NCBI WGS metagenome assembly CEVS01 (sample SAMEA2623850, study PRJEB7988) | marine metagenome | isolation source: saline water (ENVO:00002010), including | reverse complement strand
TGAAGTTTAGAATGTAGTTCTATTAGTTTATCAAAATTTCTATTATAACCTCCACCCAATACTCCACAGAGAGGAACTCTTTTGATAAAATAATTTTCAATTACTAGCTTATCTCGATTCTCAATGCCTTCATCCGTAAGTTTTAACTTACCAAGTCTATCATCATGATGCACATCAACTCCAGCAATATAAAAAACAAAGTCGAAATTTAATTCGTTTAATTTTTTTAAGTTATAATTAAGGATGTTTAAATACTCTGTATCCTCCATATACTCTTTTAATTCTATATCCATATCACTTTTTGATTTTTTTGCAGGATAGTTTGAAGTGCAGTGCATACTAAAAGTGAATACATCTTTATCATTTTTGAATATCTCTGAATTCCCATTTCCCTGATGAACATCTAAATCTAAAATAAGAATTTTCTTTGCATAACCTTTATTCTTAAGATAATTTGCCGCTACAGCAACATCATTAAATACACAATATCCTGCACCAAAATTAAAAGTAGCATGATGACTTCCACCAGCTGTATTACAAGCAAGTCTAGAGTCTAGTGCAAGTTTGCTTGTGAGGACTGTTCCACCAGTTGCGACGAAAGATCTTCTTACAACACTATCATTAATAGGAAATCCAATTTTTTTTTGTAACTTGATATTTAAAGTTTTATTTTTTATTTGATTTATATATTCTAAAGAGTGAGAAGTTTGCATTGTTTCAATAGAACATTCTTTAGGAATATGAAACTTAGTTATAATCTTCTTTTTCAACAGATGTTTTGCTAAAGCACCAAATTTTTTTATGGGAAATTTGTTATCGTCATTAATTTTTGCGACGTAATCAGGGTGATTAACGACAGGAAGTTGCATTATATTTTAATCGTAAGCTAAATATATAGAAATTATCAAAACCCAAAAAAATGCGTAATATAGGATATACCCTTTTGGAGTAAACGGCATCTTTTTAAGTTTACGTTTACCTTTACCTTTATATGGTTTAGAAATTTCCATTATCGCTCTACTGTCATAGCTATACCCATACCACCGCCAATACACAATGTGGCTAAACCTCTCTTAACGTCTCGTTTGATCATTTCGTGTATAAGTGTGACAAGTATTCGAGTACCAGATGCACCAATTGGATGACCTAGGGCTATTGCCCCACCATTCACATTCACTTTTTCATCTGGGATTCCTAATGTTTTAAGAACCGCTATACTCTGCGCTGCAAAAGCTTCATTAATCTCGAAAAGATCAACTTCTTCAATTCTCCAACCTGCTAAGTCTAAGGCTTTTTTTGATGCAGGTATTGGTCCAGTACCCATTAATGCTGGATCTACTCCGCAACTCGCCCAAGATTTAATTGAAACCAATTTTTGTAGTTGTCTTTCTTCTGCTTCATCAGCTGACATTATAGTTACAGCTGCAGCCCCATCATTAATGCCTGATGCGTTTCCAGCTGTAACAGTGCCATCTTTTTTAAAAACGGGTTTTAATCTATTTAACCCCTCTAAATTAATTTCTCTAGGATGTTCATCTTTTTTAAAATCTACTTCATTTTTTTGGGACTTAATTTTAAAATTTACTATTTCCTCTTTAAATTTATTCTCATTTTGAGCTTTAATTGCTTTTTCTTGAGATCTAAACGCAAATTTATCTTGATCATCTCTAGTAACTTGAAATTTTGTAGCTACATTTTCTGCCGTTATTCCCATATGATAACCATTGAATGCATCCCATAAACCGTCTTTAATCATAGTATCTATAATCTCTGTATCACCCAATTTTTTTCCATCTCGTAGATGGATAGCATGGGGAGCTAAAGACATACTTTCTTGGCCACCTGCGATAACAATTTTTGAATCTCCGGCTTTTATGCTTTGAAAACCTGATGCAATAGATCTTATACCTGATCCGCAAACTTGATTAACAACAAAAGCTGGTTTTTCTTTTGGAATTCCAGATTTCATTGCTGCTTGTCTAGCAGGATTTTGGCCAGTGTTACTTGTCAGTACCTGACCCATTATGACTTCACTGACTTCGTTATTTTTTATTTTTGATCTTTTAATACACTCTGATATCACCGCAGAACCAAGTTCATTTCCTGGAACGTTTTTTAGTGATTTTCCTAAAGAGCCCACGGCAGTTCTAGCCGCAGATGTTATAACTATTTCTTTTTTCATTTTTTCAAATTTACATTTATTAAAAACAATTTCAATTTATGTTTTTTTATCATTTGATGGTGATAATGCAATCGTTATAGCCATAACTAAAAATATGTATGTAGCGTTCCCAGTCGTAAAAAAACTACCTGTGGTTCTTATAGGAAAAACTTCAAGTAAAAACAAAAATATAAAAGGAATAATAATATCATGCTTTTCTAAACTGTAACTAAACATGTTTTTGTTTATTAAATTATTTATAAAGATTTTTAAAATAATAACGATTAACAAAATTAAACCTATAATCCCTATTTCGGACAAAATTTCTAAATAATAATTGTGCGGGTGGCTGCTGCAATTTAAAATGTTAAAACTTTTACCACTGACTTGACAGTTTTTATGAAATGATTTTATACCTCCGCCAATATATTTATTTTTTAACCATGTCTGATAACCTGAGTTTAATTCTTTAATATAATTATTTGGGATTTGTATTAATTTACCATTGACAGTAATTTCGTATTGACCTTCTACATTACCAAGGTCAACTATTTTACTTTTTTTATCTTTAATTATTATAGTAGAAAAAAAATTAATAGACTCAATTACCTTATTGTTAAAATGTACAAAATGATCTTTAATATTTGGATTAATATTAAAAGAAATTCCAAAAATTATAGCTATAGATAATATTAGGGGTAATAAATATTTTCTTATTGTTTTATAAGCTGAAAACACTAAAAGAACCAAAATTAAAAACAAAATTAAAGGTATTCTGTTTCCAGAGATTATTAAGCTTATAAAAAATAATGCAAATGTTAAAAATATAATTAGCGATAAATAAAGTTTATTTTTAATGTTAAAAAAAATTAAGATTGAAAAAAAAGCAAATATAGCAAATCTTTGAAGATATGATCCTGCTATAAGCTCATCACCAAATGGCCCACCCAATCTTCTAGGGTCGTTTGAAGTAAAACCAAAAATATCTTTACCAAAATTAAATTGATAAATTAAATCGAAACAAACAAAATAAGAGCAAAGGGAACAAAAAATTAAAAAAGTTTTAAAGTTAATTATATTTTTTTCCACCATGATTCTAATTGCAAAATAAAATAATAAAAATCTCAAATAAAAAATTGTTTTAACGATTATAATATTGTTTGGAAAAATTTCTGCATCTTTAAAAAAAAAATTATTTAAAAGACCAACTATAAAAACATAAGCAAAAAAAATGATTATCAATTTATCAATTGTGTGTAAATTAATTTTAAAAATATCCTTTCCGCGAAAATAACTAGCACAGATAATAAATAATAAGATATTTATGTTTAATACGAGATTGCCTGCTATAAAACTAATTGGTATAAAAGAAAATAAAGAATTTATTAAAAAAGCTTCAAAGTTTATTTTTTTTGATGAAATTACCATTTTAATAATATTAAATATTATTTACATTACTTCAATATAAATATTATTTTAAATCTTTTTATGAATTTTTTATAGAAATTACAATTGCGCCTGTAGCTCAACTGGATAGAGCGCTTGGCTACGGACCAGGAGGTTCTGGGTTCAAATCCTAGCAGGCGCACCATATTTTTATTGAAATTAGCTGTATTCAGTTATATGAAAGTTAAGTGAAAATATCTTTACAAAAATCTGTTTTTATATTTTTTTTTATTGTTACATTAATTCTATTGTTGTTGACTTTCCTATTATAGATAAGCGTACAGCAATAGAAATATACCTAAAATAATTCTATATATAACGAAAACATTTAAGCTAAATTTTTTAATATATCCTAAGAAAAATTTAATCGTTATGTATGAGAATATAAAAGATAAAACTATTGCCAAGATATTAATTTTAGAGAAAATTAAATTATCTGTGATTATCAAATTTCTAATACCGAAAAAACTAACTGCCGCTAGGGTTGGTATTGATAATAAAAAAGATATTTTTGCTGAGTCAAATCTATTATAATTACAAATTCTTGATGCAGTAATTGATATACCAGATCTACTTACCCCTGGTATTAAAGATAATATTTGAAAAAAACCTATAAAAATTGCAGACTTTAAAGAAAATTTATTATCCAATTTTTTATTTATTTTAGATTTGTCGCTTATGAAAAGCAGAATTCCAAAAATAATTGTCGTCCAACCAATTATTTTTAAATTTCTAAGACTGTCAATTAATTCAAATTTAACTAATAAATATCCAACAATCATTATGGGGATGGAGGACATAAATATTTTCAAAAACAAATCTTTATTTTTTACAAAATTGATTAAATCTTTATGAAAAAAAGCTACTACCGCAAGGAATGAACCAACATGCAAAGATACATCTAGTTGAAGAGTTTGGTTTTTAAAATCTATAAAATCAGATGCTATTATTAAGTGTGATGAAGAACTTATAGGCAAAAACTCAGTAACTCCCTGAATTATTGACAAAATAAATATTTCGACCATTAGAAAATATTACAATTTAACAGTGTTAATTTAGTGTTTTTTTAGAATGCATACCAGTTATGCGTATATTGGTCATTTAAAATAAGGATTTCTGATATAATAGGTAATTAATATTTACCTAAATAAAGTATAAAATTCACTATTTTTAGATTAGTTTCAGAAAATTATGAAAAATGAAATGTTAAAATTTGTAGATACCAAACAAGAAACTCCTTTAAAGAGAGATACAGATAAAAGAAGACAAGATTTTGATGAAATCTACGGTGAATTTATTAATACTAAAGCAAAAGAACAATCTAGTAGATGCTCGCAGTGTGGAGTTCCTTTTTGTCAGATCCATTGTCCATTGAGCAATAATATACCTGACTGGTTAAAACTTACCGCTGAGGGAAGATTACAGGAAGCTTATGAAATAGCTCAAAGCACAAATAACATGCCTGAAGTTTGCGGGAGAATTTGTCCTCAGGATAGATTATGTGAAGGAAACTGTGTTATTGAACAATCAGGTCATGGGACTGTTACAATAGGATCTGTTGAAAAATATATTACAGATACAGCTTGGGATAAAGGTTGGGTAAAACCAGTAAAGGTTAAAAAAGAATTAAAACAATCTATCGGAATTATCGGTGCTGGACCAGCAGGACTTGCTTGCGCGGAAGAACTGAGAAAATCTGGCTATCAAGTTGTTATATACGACAGATACGATAGACCTGGAGGATTATTGATTTATGGTATCCCAAATTTCAAGCTAGAAAAATTTGTAGTTGAGCGAAGAACTAAACTTTTAAAAGACAGTGGAATAAAATTTGTGCAAAATTTTGAAATTGGCAGAGATGAAACTCTAGATAAATTAAGACAAAAACACGATTCAATCCTTATCGCAACTGGAGTTTATAAGGCGAAAGAAATAGAAGTTCCAGGAAACAATTTAAAAAACATTTTTCCTGCGATGGAGTTTTTAACTGCATCAAATAAAAAAGGATTAGGAGACAATGTTAAACTTTTTGATAATGGAACATTGAATGCTCAAGGTAAAGATGTTGTAGTGATCGGAGGTGGAGACACAGCTATGGATTGCGTAAGAACAGCTATAAGACAAAAAGCTAAATCTGTAAAATGTTTATATAGAAGAGATCGTGAAAATATGCCTGGTTCAGCCAGAGAGGTTAACAACGCAATGGAAGAAGGAATAGAATTTATTTGGTTAAGTTCACCTAAAAAGTTTTTAGGTGAAGATGAGGTTGAAGCAGTTGAGGTTAATAAGATAATTCTAGGTGAACCAGATTCATCTGGTAGGAAAAAACCAGTAATTCAACAAGGTTCTGAATTTAAACTCCAAACTAATTTTGTTATTAGATCTTTAGGTTTCGATCCTGAAAATTTACCCAAAATGTTTGGCTCAAAAGAATTAGCAGTTTCAGAGTGGGGAACTATCAAAATAAATTTAAAATCAATGCAAACAAATTTAGACGGAGTTTTTGCAGCAGGAGATATAGTTAGAGGTGCTTCGCTAGTTGTTTGGGCTATTAAAGATGGACGAGATGCTGCCACTCAAATTAAAAGATATTTACAAGAGAAAGAAAAAAAAACTATCAAAGCAGCTTAAATAAATTATGAACAGATACGAAAAAAATAAAAAGCATCTTTCAGATAATTATAATTATAACCAAAGCATGGAACATGATGCATGTGGAGTAGGCATGATTGCTACCATAGACGGAAAAAAAACAAGAAAGATTGTTGAATATGGAATTGAAGCTTTAAAATCTATTTGGCATAGAGGAGCTGTAGACGCAGATGGTAAATCTGGAGATGGAGCAGGTATTCAGATAGAAATTGCTCCGGATTTTTTTAAAGAAAAAATACTTTCTTCAGGACAAACACCTGATGACACTAAAAGAATTTGTGTCGGTATGGTATTTTTGCCAAGAACTAATTACTCAGACCAAGAAAAATGTAGAGAAATAATTGAAACCGTTCTCTTGGAAGAAAATTTTCATATTTACGGATGGCGACAAGTACCGATTAATTCTAGTGTTTTAGGTTCAACAGCTGAGCAAAGTAGGCCAGAAATCGCACAAGTTATGTTCAAAAAAAATGAAAATTTAAAAACTAATGACTTAGAAAGAGATTTATTTGAAACAAGAAAAAAAATAGAAAAACTTGCAAGAGAAAATCAACTTAAAAACTTTTATATATGTTCGTTTAGCTCAAGATCAATAGTTTATAAAGGAATGTTTTTAGCTGAAATGTTAGCTGAATTTTATCCCGACTTAAATGATAAAAAAATTACTTCAAGGTTTGCAATTTTTCATCAAAGATATTCTACTAATACATTTCCGAGCTGGGACTTAGCTCAACCTTTTAGAACATTAGCTCATAATGGAGAAATCAATACTGTAAAAGGAAATATAAACTGGATGAAAATTCACGAACAAGATATGTCAAGCCCTTTATTCAAAAATGTAAAAAATTTGCAACCAGTTATAAGAAGCACATCAGACTCTGGAGCACTTGACAATGTGTTTGAATTATTAACTCATTCTGGAAAATTAGCACCATTAATAAAGTTAATGATGATTCCTGATTCTTGGTCTAAGAGAAGTAAGACTGTGGAAAAAAACCACCAAGATTTATTTAATTTTCTTAATAGCACTATTGAACCATGGGATGGACCAGCTGCAATTTGTGCTACTGATGCCAAGTGGGTTTTGGCTTCTACAGATAGAAACGGGTTGAGGCCATTAAGATACTCAATTACATCTGATAACTTATTTTTTGCTGGTTCAGAAACTGGAATGATAAAAATTCCTGAGCAAAACATTATTGAGAAGGGAAAGCTAGGGCCTGGCCAAATAATAGCTATAGATTTAAAAAAAGGGAAACTCTTTAAAGACAAAGAAATCAAAGACCTTTTGGCGAAAGATTATAAAAAATATAACAAACAGATTGTTGATCTCGATAAAAAAATATCAACCGAAAATGAAAAAGCTAATTTTACAGGCGATGAACTAAAAAAAAGACAATATTTGTCTGGTATAAGCGTTGAAGATTTAGAGCTTATTCTACATCCTATGGCTGAAGAAGGTAAAGAAGCATCTGGATCAATGGGTGACGATACTCCAGTCGCAGTTCTATCTAGTCATTTTAGACCTGTTTCTCATTATTTCAGACAAAATTTCAGTCAAGTGACCAATCCACCGATTGATTCATTAAGAGAAAACAAGGTTATGAGTTTGAAGACCAGATTCGGAAATCTAGGAAATATCTTAGACTTTGATAATTTGACAGAGGATAACATTTTTGTTTTAGACAGCCCAATACTTACTAATTCTCAATTAAAAATATTTAAAAAAATTTTCTCGAAAAAAATAAAAGAGATAGATTGTACATTTGATATTAACACTCCTCTTAAGAACAGAATTGAGTCAATTAGAAGAGAATGTGAAACAGCAATTAGAGAAGGAAGCTCTACTTTAATATTATCAGATAAAAATATTACTAATCTTAAAGCAAGCATACCAAGTGTACTAACGGTCGGAGCCGTCCATTCTCATTTAATTAAGAATGGACTAAGAGGGTACTGCTCTTTAAATGTTGAATGTTCCGATGCACTCGATACTCATTCTTTCGCAGTTTTAATTGGAGCTGGAGCAACAACAATTAATCCTTATTTAGCAATCGATAGTATTCAACAAAGGTTTGAGAAAAAATTATTTGGAAAGTCTGACTTTGAAAGTTGCGTTAGAAAGTTCAAAAAATCAATTGATGCTGGGCTTTTAAAGATAATGTCAAAAATGGGGATTTCAGTAATTAGCTCTTATAGAGGAGGATGTAATTTTGAAGCAGTTGGTTTAAGCAGAGGGCTTGTTTCAGATTATTTCCCTGGCATGTCTTCAAGAATCTCAGGCATTGGTATAAGCGGTATTGAAAAAAAAATTAAAGAGTTATATCAAAAAATTTCTAAACAAAATGTATATACTCTACCTATTGGAGGACTATATCGTTACAGAAAAAGCGGAGAAGATCATCAACATCAAGGTAAACTAATTCATTTACTACAGCAGGCTGTTGGAAAAGGCTCATATGAACTTTATAAAAAATATTCTAAAGGGATACATGATTTACCTACAATAAATCTAAGAGACTTACTTCAATTTTCAAGTAAAAGAAAACCTATTGATGTTAATGAAGTAGAATCAGAAGATAAAATTTTAAAAAGATTTGGTAGTGGAAGCATGTCACATGGAGCTTTGTCTGCTGAAGCACATGAAGTGTTAGCTACTGGTATGAATAGAATTAATGGTGCATCTTGCAGTGGCGAGGGCGGAGAAGATGCTAAAAGATTTAAAGCTTTATCTAATGGCGATTCAGCTAATTCGAGAGTAAAACAAGTAGCATCTGCAAGGTTTGGAGTTACTGTTGATTATTTAAATAATGCTAATGAAATTGAAATTAAGATGGCACAAGGAGCAAAACCAGGAGAAGGCGGACAATTACCAGGATTTAAGGTTACAGAGGAGATAGCTAGATTAAGACACTCAACGCCGGGAGTAACTTTAATTTCACCTCCTCCTCACCATGATATTTACTCTATAGAAGATTTAGCCCAATTAATTTATGATTTAAAACAAATTAATCCTAAAGCGAGAGTAAGCGTTAAACTTGTTGCTTCCACAGGGATTGGAACTATAGCTGCTGGAGTAGCAAAGGCAAAAGCAGATATAATTTTAATTTCTGGTCATTCTGGAGGAACAGGAGCTAGTCCGCAAACGAGTATTAAGTATGCTGGCATTCCTTGGGAAATGGGTTTGACAGAGGCAAATCAAATTTTGACCCTAAATAATTTAAGACATAAGATTACACTAAAAACAGATGGAGGGCTTAAAACTGGAAGAGATGTCGTGGTTGCAGCTATGATGGGGGCGGAAGAATATGGTATGGGCACATCCTCTTTGGTTGCAATGGGGTGTATTATGGTTCGTCAATGTCACTCAAATACTTGTCCTGTAGGTGTTTGTAGCCAAGACAAATCTTTAAGGGAAAAATTTACCGGAACACCTGAAAAAGTTGTAAATCTTTTTACATTTGTGGCAAGAGAGGTAAGAGAAATACTAGCATCGCTTGGCTACAAAACAATCAATGAAATTGTTGGAAAGACTGATCTGCTCTCACAAATTAATAAAGGGGCACCTAATTTAGATGATCTAGATTTAAATCCTCTCTTAGTTCAGGCAGATCCTGGTGATAATACTAGATATTGTGAAGAAAAAATAATTAATAAAGTACCAGATACTTTAGATCAAAAAATTTGGTCAGATATAGAAAACAAAATAGATATTTCAAAAAAAAATGAATTTAGTTACAATGTTAAAAATACTTTTAGATCTATTGGGACAAGATTATCTCACAATGTCTATAAAAAATTTGGTAATCAAAAACTGAAAACAGATACAATTTGCATAAATTTGAAAGGCTCAGCAGGGCAATCACTTGGAGCATTTTTGACGAAAGGTTTAAAACTTATTGTAGAAGGAGACAGCAATGATTATGTTGGAAAAGGACTTTCAGGTGGTTCTATAATTGTGCGCCCTTCTTTTGAAAGTAAATTAAAATCAAACGAGAACACAATTATCGGTAATACAGTTCTATACGGGGCAACATCCGGTCTACTATTTGCTTCTGGTCAGGCTGGTGAAAGATTTGCAGTTAGGAATTCCGGAAGTTTGGCAATCATAGAAGGTTGTGGAGCACATGGTTGTGAATATATGACAGGAGGAACGGCGATTATTTTAGGACCAGTAGGAGATAATTTTGGAGCAGGCATGACAGGAGGAATGGCTTTTGTCTATGACAAAGAAAATAAATTTGAAGATTATGCCAATCCAAGTTCTATTATATGGCAACCTGTTGAAACAGATTATTGGAAGGAATATTTGAAAGATAACCTAAAAAAATTTCTAAAAGAAACTAATTCAAAGATAACGGAAACAATTTTATCAAATTTTGAAAAAGAACTCAAAAACTTTGTTCAAGTGTGCCCGATAGAAATGTTAGATAAACTAGATAATCCTATTTCATTAAAGGAACTTAAATCTAAGTCTGCTTAATGCAAAAAAAAATGAAATTCTTTTTTTTCGGCTTTGGTCAAACTGCGAGATATTTTGTTACAGAATTAATTAAATCAAATAAAAAGTTTGTTTTTCAAGCTACAAATACTAAGAAATCGAAAATATTAAATTTTAACAATAGAAAATTTAAATCATTTAAATTCAAAGATGATCATTACGACAAAAAGATATTAAAACAATTACAGACTGCAGAATATATTTTAATTTCAATACCACCTCGGAAAAAAAAAGATTTAGTTTTAAAAAATTTCAGCAAAGATTTGGTTAACTCAAATTTTAAAAAATTAGTATATCTATCAGCAACAAGTGTTTATGGTGATCACGGGGGAAGATGGGTAAATGAAAATTCAAAATTAAAAGGAAAAACAATTTTTGGCTTAGCAAGAAGAGCAACAGAAAAAGCTTGGTTAAATTTTAGAAAAAATTATGCTCGCGATATAAATATTTTAAGAGTATCGGGTATTTATTCAAAAGAAAATAACGTTCTTAGAAAAATTTTAAAAACAAATATATATGTAAAAGAAAAAAAATATTTTTCAAGAATCAGAGTAGAAGATTTAGCTATAATTATAAAAAAAACTTTTTTTTCCAAAAAGAAATCTATGATTTTAAACGCATCTGATAATAGACCTTCAACAAATGTTGAAGTTGCTAATTATGCAGCTAAGCTATTAAAGATAAAAAAATTAAAAGCGGTACCAATTTCGAAATTCAAAAATAAAATGATCAAAGCATTTTATAAAGATTCGAAAAAAGTAAGCAATAAGAACATGAAGGAAAAACTTAAGATCAAATTAAGATATCCTACATATCAAAATGGGTTAAGAGATATTTTTAATAATTTTAGATAATTGTTCTTTTATTTTTTTAAGTGATTTAGCGTCTGACAAACTATGATCTCCTCTTTTAATAACAAATAGTTTTTTTTTGGCTTTCTTAAAAATATTCAAAACTTTTCGAGAAAAAATGACTGGAACAACTTCATCTTTTTTTCCGTGAAACATTGAAACTTGAATTTTAAGAGAGATTTTTTTTGACAAAACTCTATTTTTTCTACCATCTCTTATTAATTGAAGTGTTATAGGATATTTATACTTTCCACTCTTAATATAAGTAATTCTTTTTTTTATTAATTCTCGTTTAATTTTTTTTGAAAATTTATTCCACATTAATCTTGTTAGAAATTCTGGAGCCGATCCTATTCCAATAAAACCTTTAATCTGATTCGAAAAGTAGTTAAATTGATTTATTGCTATCCAAGACCCCATACTTGAACCAATTAAGATGAAATTATTTTTTTTAACTACTTTTTTTATTAAAAAATTTACGTTGTTAGACCAAACACTAATATTACCTTTAGTAAACTCTCCTGAAGATTTACCGTGTCCTAAATATTCTAAAGCTAAAAAACCAAGTTTATTTTTTATAGCGAATTTTCTTAATGATTTAGGTTTTTTTCCCTCAATATCAGACATAAAACCTGGAAGAAAAACTATATAAAGTTTTTTTTTATAATAATTGTCGATATATCGGAGTTTTTTAGTCTTTGAAATTTTTTGATACTTAAATATTTTCATATAAAGTTATAAGTTTAATTTGTTAATATATAACAATAGTTATGGCTTCAAAATTAAAAGTTCTCCAAGTTATTCCAAGATTAGGATACGGAGGTGCGGAAACAGGTTGCTACGATATTGCTCATTATTTGGCCGAGAAAGAGCATGGCTCTTTTATTGTTACTTCTGGGGGAGAGTTATTAAAATTCATTAAAAAAGATAAAGTAAAATTGTTTCGTTTACCCGTTCATTCTAAAAATCCTATTTTGATTTTTCTTAATACAATTTTTCTAGCAATAATGATAGTTTTTAAAAATATAAATATTGTTCATGCTAGAAGCAGAGCTCCTGCGTGGTCATGTTTTTTCGCTTGCTTAATTACAAGACGAAGTTTTGTTACAACTTTTCATGGCACCTATAATTTTGAAAATAATATTAAAAAATTTTATAACAGTGTAATGTTAAGATCGAAGCTGACAATAGCAGGGTCGAATTTCATATTCAATCATATCAATGAAAAATATAATGAGTATTTAAATCGAAAAAAAAAACTAAGAGTAATTTTTAGAGGTATAAATGTTGATTATTATAATATAAAAAATGTTTCAATTTTGAAACAAGAAAGAATTGCAAAAGATTGGGAACTCTCTCGAAATTTATTTACTATACTTATGCCTGGCAGACTTACACATTGGAAAGGTCAAGAAAAATTAATTGAAGCATTGAATATTCTAATTGAAGATTATAACAACTCTAATTTTCAAGCCATTGTGCTTGGTTCTGATCAAGGTAGAAAAGTTTATAAAAAAAAACTTATCGATCTCGTCCAAAGGTACAGGCTTAACCAAAAAATAAAATTTATTAATCATTGCAAAGAAATGCCTGTGGCTTATTCTTTAGCTGATGTAGTGATATCGGCGTCAATTAAGCCCGAAGCCTTTGGGAGGGTAGCAGTCGAAGCTCAAGCGATGAGCAAACCAATTATAGCAAGTGATCTTGGAGGATCAAAAGAAACAATTTTAAAAGGAAAATCTGGTTTTTTATACAAACATGATGACCCCAGGGATCTTGCTAAAATTTTAAATACTGTTATTGAATTAGATCAAGATACATTAAATTCTATAGGAAATGAGGGTAGAAAAAATATAATTCAAAAATTTGATGTAGAGTCTATGTGTGATTCAACTTTAAGAGAGTATAAAAAATTGTTAAACATATA
>CEVS01197841.1_pt1 | contig 13602 bp, 9 predicted proteins | sample 361571 | NCBI WGS metagenome assembly CEVS01 (sample SAMEA2623850, study PRJEB7988) | marine metagenome | isolation source: saline water (ENVO:00002010), including | reverse complement strand
CTTCTTTTGCAAATCGGTCTATGTTAGGAGTTTTTACAAATGGATCTCCGTAGCATCCTAAAATTGGTTTTAAGTCATCAACAATAATAAAAAGTACATTAGGTTTTGTTGGTTCTTCTACAATTTGAGCGAACGTATTTTGGCACGATAAAACTATAAGCACAAGAAAAACATTAATCATTTTACCTAAAATCTTTGTTGCTATTTTAAATTGTTTATTCATCATTTTTTTATCTCTGTATTTGATCACAAACTTCTTAAATAAGTTACAAGGATTGTCTGATACCTAGCTCCAAACCTCTTAACTCAGCTAAGCCACGTAAACGTCCTATAGCTGAATATCCCGGATTTGTTTTTTTACTTAAGTCGTCTAGCATTTTATGACCATGGTCAGGTCTAAAAGGCATACGCATATCTTTTCTCCCATTTTTTTGCCTTAGTATTTGTTCCTCAATCAAGGCTTTCATAACACCAAACATATCCACATCACCTTCAAGATGGTTGGCCTCATGAAAGTTTCCGTTTTTATCTCTTTTGGTTGCGCGCAAATGAATAAAATGAATACGGCTACCTAATCGTTTTACCATACCCACCAAGTCATTATCCGCACGAACACCAAAAGAACCCGTGCAAAAAGTCAGACCATTGTTGGGACTTTTAACTGCATCGTATAAGTCGATGACATCTTGTTCTGTACTTAACACTCTGGGTAATCCAAGAATGGGATAAGGCGGATCATCGGGATGAATACACAACAGAATCCCTGCTTTTTCAGCAGCAGGAATTATCTCTGCGACAAAAGAAAATAGATTTGCCTTTAGTTCTTTTGCCCCTATGTTTTTGTAAGTCGCTAATATTTCGTTGAACTCTCCTAAAGTGTAACCTTCTTCAGCTCCCGGTAGTCCAGCGATAATATTTTTAATTAATTTTTGTTGTTGTTCTAAAGAACTATTTTCAAGATATTTTTTAGCTGCTATAATCTCTGCTTCAGAATAAGCTTTTGTTGCACCAGGCCTCTTTAGTAAAAACAATTCAAAAGCAGCAAAAGCAGCAGCTTCAAATCGCAGGGCCGTCGATGAATCTGAAACTTCATAATCTAAGTTTGTACGTGTCCAGTCTAAAACAGGCATAAAGTTGTAACAAACAATATCGATACCACACGCTCCTAAATTTAAAAGCGTTTGTTTGTAATTGTCTATGTACGTTTGGTAGTTTCCAGATTTGGTTTTGATATTTTCATGTACGGGTACACTTTCAACAACTGACCAAGTAAGTCCTGCTTTTGCAATTTCAGCTTGCCGTTTTTTTATGTCATTAATTGGCCAAACAACTCCATTAGGAATTTGATGAAGTGCAGAAACGATTGCTGTTGCACCTGCTTGCTTGATGTCCAACAGAGACACAGGGTCATTAGGACCATACCAGCGCCAAGTTTGTTCTAGTGAAATATGCATATTATTAAATATTAAACGCCACTATATGCGGCAAACCCTCCATCAATTGGAATTACTACTCCAGTAACGAATTTTGATCCCTCACCACAAAGCCATAGGGTAGTGCCAACCAAGTCGTCAGGTGTACCATAGCGCCCCATAGGAGTCTGATCAATAATTTGTTGTCCTCGTTGTGTTAAACTTCCATCCGTATTTGTTAACAGTGTTCTGTTCTGATCGGTAAGGAAAAACCCAGGAGCAAGGGCATTTACGCGGATACCTACTTTAGAAAAATGAACCGCCAACCATTGTGTGAAATTAGATACAGCAGCTTTAGCTCCACTGTATGCAGGAATTTTTGTCAATGGAGTAAAGGCATTCATAGACGAAATATTCAGGATACTGCAATTTTCCCGACCTACCATATCTTGCGCAAAAACTTGTGTGGGAAGTAAGGTGCCAAGAAAATTTAGATTAAATGTAAACTCAATACCTTTAGGGTCTAAGTCAAAAAAAGTTTTAAACCCTTCGTTTTTATTCTCCATATCTTCCAGTGCAAAGAACGGATTTGAAGTTGTTCCCATCGGGTGATTTCCACCAGCGCCATTTATCAAAACATCAATTTTACCAAAGGCTTTATTTATCGTTTCTTTCGCACGTATCAAAGTATCTTTTTCTAAAACATTAGCAGCCTGGCCAATGGCATTTCCACCATTTGCTTTAATACGTGCTACAACTGCATCTGCGGCCTCCATTCGAAGGTCTAATACAGCAATTTTATGTCCTTCTTGAGCAAGTGCCTCAGCTAGTTTTCCACACAAAACACCGCCAGCTCCTGTCAATACAATTGTTTTACCCATTTTTAATATTTTGTGTGAATTTAAAGTAAATTTAGAAGAAACATATTTGCTGCGCATCTCTTCTTTGCATTTGGCATTATTCCACAACTAATTTTGTACAATACTTTACCGCACATAAACACACATAATTAATAATTATTATTGCGTACACAAAGTGCTTAATATTGTTCATATTTAAGATTTGATGTTTTGAATTTTTCGTTGAATACCAACATTTTGATTAAATTGAGTGACTTTAATAATTAAGCAAAATATTAATGAAAATTTTACTCAAAAAAATAACTGTTTTACTCCTTTTTTCAAGTTTTTTTGCAACTGCCCAATCCATTACGGTTTCTACAATAGATGAGTACAATTCGGCCATTAAAAAAGTAAGCACTGGAGGCACTATAATTTTAAAGAATGGTGAGTGGAAAGATGTTTCACTCAATGCATTCGGCAATGGAACCAAACAAAACCCAATTATTGTAAAAGCCGAAACACCAGGCAAAGTTTTGATCACGGGCGATTCAAGTTTGAGCATTTATGGGACTTATGTCATTGTTAGTGGTTTATGGTTTAAGGACGGCAAAACCACAAAAAAACACGTTGTACAGTTTAGAAAAAACTCAAAAATATTTGCATATAACTGTAGGTTTACCAACTCCACCATATCATATTTTGATACTGCTGAAGATATCAGTAATCATTGGGTTGATTTATATGGTAAAAACAACCGCGTAGACCACAATAACTTTACAGGAAAGGAATCTCGAGGAACTACTTTAGTTGTGGTTTTACGGGATATTGAACACCAAGACAACAGCCATAGGATTGACCACAATTATTTTGGATCACGACCTGAATTAGGTGAAAATGGGGGCGAAACCATTCGAGTAGGTACAAGTACTTACTCTCGTAGTTCTTCCAAAACCCTTATAGAAAATAATATTTTTAGTGGCTGTAACGGAGAATCTGAAATCATTTCAAACAAATCAGGAGATAATATCTACCGCAACAACTTATTCATTGAAAGTGAGGGAACATTGACTCTTAGACACGGTAACAATGCACTTGTAGAAAATAATGTATTTGTTGGGAATGGTAAGTCAAAAACGGGTGGTGTTCGCGTTATTAATGCTGGGCATGTGGTTCAAAACAACTTGATGATTAGTCTTAAAGGCACTGGTTTCAGGGGGCCAATTGTTGTTATGAATGGTGTTCCAAACTCTCCATTAGATCGCTATGATCAAGTAAAGGATGTTGTGATACAAAATAACACGGTCATTGATTGTAGTCCTATTACTTTTGGTGCCGGGAAGAGCGCTGAGTTATCCTTGCCAGCTATCAACTCTGTGTTCACCAACAATTTAGTATTAAATACTGAGGGCGGTAAAGTAGCGGAGTATTTAGATCGTGTTGATGGTATTCAATTTAGCGGAAATATTGTTGATAGTGATACCCCCGTAGATTCTCGCTTTTTTACCGAAGCGTCAATAGATTGGTCATATGATATTTCAATTCCTGTTCCATCCGAAAACAACTCCGTATTAGATGTTAGTGAGAATGTTAAAAGCCCTGCTAGGGACATACTAAATGCGACAAGATCCAACTTAACTGCAGGCGCCTTTAATTTAGGGTCTACTAAAATTCCAAAAGCATTAAAACTAAGAGCCGGCCCAGGTTGGAAGCCCAATATTAAAAAACGCGTTAAAAAAGCAGCTATCATTGAGGTATTTCCTGGCCCTGGAAATTTGAGGCGCGCTATTGGCAAAGCATCTTCAGGTTCCACTATCCGTTTGGCAGGGGCAATATATGAAATAGAAAAAAGTATAAAAGTTGAAAAGGAGATTACCATTGAAGGTGCTTCTGATGGATCAACTATGCTTAAATCTATGGAAGATTTGGACAGCCCATTTATGTATTTTTTTAAAGTAACTGAAGGTGGGAAGTTAAGGATGAAAAACCTCACCCTTGATGCCTTGGATCAAAACGCAATTAAGTATGCATTAACATCGCCATCAGAAAATGAATCTGAACCATATAGTATTTATGCTGATAATTGTATTTTCCAAAACTTCAAAACTAAAAATGGCGGAAGTATATTTAAGGCATATGTTGGTACAAAAGCGGACACCCTTAGCTTTACCAATACGCGTTTTGAAAACAGCTATCGTGGGCTTAATTTATCTTACGATAAAGATAACATAGGCAAATACAACGCAAATGTTATTATACTCAACAATACAGTTTTTAAGGATATTGAAGAGCACGCGGTAAATTATTTAAGAACAACACCCGACATAAACCTGCCCGGTGGGGAGCTTATTATTGACCATTGTGTATTTGACAATGTATACAACAGTGAGAAAGGAAAAATTATAGTAGCTAATGGAATACATAAGGTAAGCATTACAAATTCTGTATTTGTGAATAGTTATAAAATACAAATCCCATTGCGCCTATCTGGTGCTGCAAACAAGATTGATAATTGCCTTTTCTATGACGTAGGATTCCCTAAATTTTTAAAGGGTGCTATGGACACTAATGTGTTGTACAAAAAACCAAAGTGGTCTGATGAGAATGCATACATCCCAGATGAAAAGTCTCCTTTATTGAAAGACAAAAACGGAGTAGGTGATATTGGTCTGATTTACTAATTCTTATATCTTATATATAAAAAAAGCACCCATCTAGGGTGCTTTTAGAATTAGTCTTAAAAAAGTTTAGCGTTTTATTAGTTTGCTAACGGATGTTTTTCCTTCGTCTTCAATTTCAATCATGTAAAGGCCACTTCGTTGACTACTAAAGTCAAGTGCATTGGCATTTGTAGCTTCCTTTATAAGTTGACCACTTATATTAAACACGCGAATGGCATCAACTGATTCTTTTCCAGAAATATGAACCATACCTTCTGTTGGGTTAGGGTAGGCTGAAATTCCATTTGATGAAAAATCCGAGATAGAAAGTGTTAGTGCAGTAGGATTTACTTTACCATAATACAGGTACAGATCATCCCAACCTTTAAATTCTACTGGTTGGACTTTACCGGTTGTACCGCTAAATTGCCATTGTGGCCCACCACCACTGCCTTTACATGCCGCTACCCAATCGCTTGCAATTGTATAGCCCGTATTAGTACCTTGGCGAAGTACCATTGTTGGCTCTGATGAAATATCAAAATTAACAACCGTCGCACTTGTGGTTGTATTTATAGTGCCGCCAGAATTAGAATCCTCAACAAATATAATTTGTCCGTAGCCATATTCACTACCATCATCATCTAAAAAAGAATATGAGTCATAAAGAGTCCATGATGTGTGATCTCCAGTATTGTCGATAATCCCATCAGCTTCTGCTGTAGTTGCACCATCGATACGAACATTTTTAGGATTTGAGGTAGAACTAACCAACATGTAAGTAGCTGTCCCATCAGATAGATTACCATCATATCCTATATCTGGTGTTTTTGTTGAAACATCGCCACTATCATTTCTATCTCCGTCACTGTCAGTTCCGCTAAGTTCAATGACAAGAACAGTAGCAGCTTGATCAATTAACGCGGCATAACCGTTTGTAAAAGTAGTAGATGTTCCTAGTTCTTGATAATTACTAACAATAGCAAAAACACCATTAGAACCAAAGCTTCTTGCACCATCACCTAGGCTAATTGCCTCAGTAACCTTACCAAGGGAACCAGATTCTCCATCACCCTCAATAACAATTAAGTATAAATCGGAAGGAATAATTTCATTTGCTGTCCCTCTGATTTCAATATACTCCGCAGATAAATCTCCACCTGAAGGACTGGGTATCAATTTATTGATATAATAACCACTCCCTGTCGGAATTCCGTCAAATTGTGCAAAAGAAGAAAAAGACAAGAAAAGTGAGAGTGTAATATAAGTATGTAAATATTTTTTCATAAATGTTGTATTTTAATTATAAATTTAGTTTGATTTTAGGTTAATATAATATTGAAAAGGAGTAAAATCGTACGTATTTTTAGTTTATTGTAATGCTATATTCATTTAAGTTCATTCAATAGTTAGATAAGTACCTTTGAAATTTTGGCTTAGCACCATCATTTTTAAGGGTATATTTTTATTTGCTCTTACTACTTCAATTGATGCTCTTCCATTAGCCATTTCTATAACTTCACTACCTGTTGGAGTGCCCATAGCTCCGAGTGTAATTCCACCTGATAAACATTGAAAATATACACGTTCTTCAAAGTCCAACACGCGAAGACCATTTTTGTCACGCGCCGTTGCCATGACCAAATAATTTCCATTATCCAATTGGGTGTACTCTAATGCAAGGCTTTTTGCGGTTCCATTTTTTGTAAATCTGTAGTTGACCTTTAATTTGTCCCTTACTTCGTTGCCAGAGGATATTTTTCCGACAGCTTCAAGCACATTTTCTCCATCCGTAAAGGGAACATTCCAATTTAGTCCTGCTGCTGGGAAGCTCTTAATATTTCTTTTTTTTGTGCCCATGCTTTTACCATTTAAAAACAGCTCAACTTCTTGGCAGTTACTATATACACTAACAGCACGTTTTAACCCTTTTGGCCCTTGACGTTCTGTCCATGTATGCGACTCAATATAGGTAAAAGGTGTAGTGTCATTCCAATAGCTTTTAAACACATAAAAAGCATCTTTAGGGTTGTTGTTTCTATCTACCAAGCCCTTTTGATTAATATAGGGTATTGCATTTTCAGGGCGTAATGGTGTTCCAAAATCCTTGAATGCCCACTGCGCGTTCCCTACAAATGCGGTGTCATTTTCACTAATGCGCAAGTGCCAATCAAATAAATCGACAATATAGTTTTCACTCCAATCGCCAACTTTTGCAATATTAGGAACATCATTTTGTACAATGGCTTCTTCCCAGCCATCGGCTTGGATTTTGCCTTCACCAGTGATGGGGTTTTCTGTGTGTCTTCCCACATGACTAGAACCGCCATACTCGGTATGTAAAAAATGTTTGTATTCTTTTTTGTATTTGTCAACGGCTTTTTGATAACTCTTATAACTTCCAGAATACCATCCAGACCATATGGATGGTGAAAAAACATCCACGATATCTGAGCCCTCATAAAACTTTCTGATGGCTGTTTTTCGTGTTGGGTCTAGCTTGTGTGCATAGTCGTTTAGTTCTGAGAGGTAATCTTTTAATTGATCAATATCATCACCTCCTTCAAAATCGGGTAACCAATAAATTTCATTACCTAAGGACCAGAGAATTACACTGGGGTGGTTATAATTTTGTTCTATAATTTCTTTGAGCATATATTTGGTGTTCTTTTTCCACGCATCGTTGCCCAAACCCCCACGGCACCACGGTAATTCGTCCCAAACAAGTATGCCCAACTCATCGCATGCCTTATAGATTTCAGGATCTTGAGGATAATGTGCAAGTCGAACGAAATTAGCACCCATCTCCTTGATAAGTTCCATGTCTGTCCGGTGTTGTATATTACTCATTGCTGAGCCAACTCCTGCGTGTTCTTCATGCCGATGTGTACCTCTAAGTTTTAATCGCTTTCCGTTAAGGTAAAATGCTCCAAAATCCTTAAACTCAAACCAACGAAAACCAACATTTTCATTTACCTCGTCAATTGATTTGCCATCTTTTACAAGTGCTACAGTAAGATTATACAGATATGGATTTTTTGTATCCCAAAGATTGGGATTTGTGATGTTGGTAAAGTTAATATCCGCCGAATTATCCACCACATCAAATACAACTGTTTTGACCACATTGCCGTCATTGTCAGCAAGAACTGCCTCAACCGATAGTTTACTATTTTTGGGATTTGTAATCAACACTTTTGCATTCAACGCTGCATTACTGCTTGTTACTTTGGGTGTGGTAATTTTTAAATCATTTATGTGCTCAGCAGGAAGTGTTTTTAACCAAACATCACGTGTGATGCCCCCATATATGAAAAAATCACTCTTTTGTGAAGGGATAACTTCTGGATTGTAGCCATTGTTTGCATATACCAAAATTTGATTTTCACCTTCCTTAACTGCATCTGTAATATCTAGGTTAAACCCAATATACCCACCAATATGTTCACCAACATTCTTACCATTCACATAAACCTTAGATGTAATGTTGACCCCCTCAAAGTATAGCTGAAAAACTTGACCCGCGCTAATGTTTGAGATTTCAATGTCTTTCCGATACCAGCTGCCATCTCTTCTGTAGCCCGGCGCTAAGTCTGTGGCATCAATAGCATTCCAAGTATGGGGTAGATCAATGTCTTTCCAATTTTCATTGGCAAGTGCAGCATCAGGCGTTTCTGCATTATACTCTAGATATTCCCAACCTTTGTTAATGTTAGTCGTTTGTCGTGACCCCTTTTCAGAAATCGAATTACACGAGCTTATAATAAAAGCAAGAATTAGGGTATAAATGAACGCAAAGTTGTTAAAGCGAGACTTCATTAATTAATATTTTTTAGTCTAATTAGGGTTTCAAGAAAATAGTAATCTCCATATGCAATGGGCTCATCTATCTCATCGTTTTTTGGCCAGTTTCCTGTACTGTGATCTAGGATAAAAGGTGCATCGAAATCAGCTGCCAAAATATAATCTGGTGATTTTAGGCTCGTCATCACTTTTTTACTGTAATCCAAGTATTTTTCCTCTTGTGTATATCCATAAATTTCAACCATGGCAGCGGCTACAATTGTTCCAGCAGAAACATCTCTTGGCGCATTTGGAATGGCAGGGTCATCAAAATCCCAGTAGGGTATTCCGTCTTTTGGTAAATTTTTGTGATTTAAGAAATATTCAGCTGTGGCAATGGCACGATTTAGGTACCTAGTATCTTTGGTATATCGGTAGGCAAGTGTATAGCCATAAATCCCCCAACCGTGACCGCGCGTCCATGAAGACTCATCATTAATCCCTTGATGTGTGACTTTCATTCTGGGTTGGTATGTCAGGGTATCATAATCTACCACGTGATAGCAACTATTGTCTGGTCTAAAATGGTGTTTTAATGTGGTGTTTGCATGGGTAACGGCTAACTTATGAAAGCTACTATCCCCTGAAATTTTAGTTGCTTCGAAAAGTAGTTCTAAGTTCATCATGTTGTCAATGATTACTGGAAATTGCCATACTTCTTTGTTGAAATCCCAAGAGCGAATACTTTTAATATTTTCATCAAATCGAGTACTTAACGTTTTGGCACTTTCAACAATAATATTTTTGTACCGTTTGTTCTCTTTTATTTTGAGTCCGTTGCCAAAACTGTTGTACACCTTAAAACCCATGTCGTGGGTGCGATTATTAAACTTTTCCTTTTCAATAAATGCTGTCCACTCCTCGGCTTTTTCGATGTAATCTTGATTTCCAGTTAAGGAGTATAACTGCCAAAGGTTACCTGCAAAAAACCCGCTAGTCCAATCTTTAGAAGGAACTTTTTTAATAGCATTTCCTTTGTAAGAATAGCTTCTTGGAAATGCTAATGAATCAACCGAGTATGTTAGTAATTTTTCATACCTCTTTTCTAAAAGTATGTCTATATCCGATTTAGCATCTTCTTTTTTTCTTGAGCACCCCGATAATATAAGGGCTACAAAAATCAAGAGAAAATAATAATTTTTATTTTGGCTAAAAATCATGGTTGTTAAGGTTAGCTTAAGTTGTTAAATGCTTTTTTAATTTTAGTAAATTTAAAGCATTAGATCGCATATTTTTTTTGAAATTGACTAGGAGTAAGACCAAATTTTTCACTAAAACACTTACTGAAATATTTTGGGTTTTTATATCCAACATGATAGCTTACTTCTGAAACAATCATCTTGCCTTTTTCAAGTAATTGTACAGCACGTCTCATGCGATAATGTTTTATTAACTCGTTTGGAGTAAAGTTTGCCCATGTTTTAACCTTTAAGAACAATAATGTACGGCTAACACCTAGTTCAGAACAAAATGCAGAAATGTTAAAAAGTTCGTTACTGATATTTTCCTCTATAATGCGAAGCGCTTTTTTAAATAGTTTTTCATCAAATGAGGGAATAGATACTTCATTTGGCTGAAAAAAATCTTGTGTGTTTCTTTCTTTTATGAATCGCTGCTCGTTTTCCCTTTCAAGAAATTCAATTCTTGACTTTAGCCTAGCCACTTCTTTAAAAAGCGTTCGTACCTGTTCTTTAAGCGCTTCGTTTTTATAGGCAGGTTGAGCCATTAATGACTCTAAATTTTTTGCCCTAGTTTTAGGTTCATCTGCTAAATACATATTTCCGCTATTATTTAATTCTTGTATGTTTTCTTTTAAATCTGACTTAAATCTTGTTTCAATCATTATTGGGGTTTATTTTTTTGTCGCTTTGTTAGTTGATAATTGTAAAGTGATGGGTGTTTTTCAAAAACTTCATTAACTGCTTTTATCATAGTCATAGGCTGGTAGTTAACTTCAAAAGTTTGATTCCCATTGATTCCTATAATACGAGCAAATGGGCCATCTTTCATTCCATCTAACTTTATTGTTTTTGATGAATTGATATCATTCAATACATTAATTTTAGTGTTCCAAAAAGTACTAAATGCACCGTGGGAAGGTTTCCAGTAGCCGGCACCCCCACCTTTAAATAGGGGGTAACTCATTTCTTCATCTGGCGAAATATGTACTGTGGTATTGTCAAATAAGTTTTGATGATTCGCACCCGAATGCTGATCCAAAATGGGATCCACAAAAACTTCACAGTTCAGGTATACACATTTTGTTGCTAATGTATTGAAGCTCAGCGGGTGCACCGCTTTGTTATAAACTTTTATCCCTCTGGCCAATACATTATATGTACCAGACATTGCAACAGTATAATGTGCTGTGTTTTCCCCTTTAGTGACTACGTCTTCAATGGTTACATTGGCAATATTTTCTGTAAGTATGCCACTATCTGCATTTTCAATGATGATATTTTTCACCCAACTGTTATATACACGCGTAAGGTAAATACCATTAAAACCGGGTTCAACGTGATGCGCAATTCGAGGCGATTTTGGAAACCGAATACTGAAATCTTGGATACCAATTTCTTTTAGATGATTCCATCTCACTAATTGCGCTTCAAATACGGGTTTTATATCAATGGTTAGTGGGCTACTTACTGTTGCTATTCCTTCTGATATTGCAAGGACTTTTAACTGTTGGCGCACTAGTGGTAAGTCTGGAAAATTCCAATGATGGCTGCCAATTCTTGTTAATTGATTTTTATAAAGCTCCTGGATTATCTGACTTTCTTCTCCTTGCTTATTAAAGAGTTGGAGTTCGACAACATCCCCAACATTTAAATGTTGCGATTCGGAAACACTTAAGGAGAAGCCCCCCCTTTTTCCTTCAGAAACTTTTGCGAGCACCTCGTAGGGCCGCTCATATTTTTTTAGATAGGGCTTAACACGCTCTCCAGGAACTCGAGTCCATATAAACCCGCCTGACCAAGCGAATTGGGAAAATGGTAAGTCTATATTGTTCTCTTTCTCCCGTTGCCTTTTGTCAAATTCAATTAGATACTCACGCAATTCTTTAAGATCTTCAGGATCTTTGGTGTACATTAGGGGTCTAGGACAATATATTTCAGTACCATGCTCACCTGATCCAGCACCACTTAAAATAAAATTATTGCGCTCAATGTAAATGATTCCACTAATAATTATTTTTCCAGGCGGTAATAGTAATGTAACAGGCCCCTTTAATTTACTAACTTCGCTAATAGCATGTTGCAGTGCTTTAGTGTCGTCAAGACCATCATTAGCCACAACATTATAATCAACTGCATCTACAATAATTCCTGTAAAATCTGGAATTTGTTTATTTCCATTATGGTAGCCAGCATAACTAAAGTCGGGAATATAATTCTCGTCAGTAACATTAACCCTAGAATGTATAAAGGACATATTTTGCGACCAACTAACTGAAAATAAGTTTAGTATCGCTATTATAAGCATTAAAAAGTTTAATTTTATTTTTATCATATACTTTATGCAATGGATTGCACAATATAAAACGTTTTTGATTAAAATTCAAAACATTTTTAATAAGTTTACCAAACTATATTAATATGAAAAAAAAAATAACCATATACGACATTGCTTCAAAGCTTAATATTACCGCTGCTACGGTATCACGTGCGTTAAACGATAGTGAGCTAATAAGTAAAAAAACCAAGAAAATGGTTTTGGAAGCTGCTGATGAGTTGAGTTATTTCAAAAACCGCCATGCTTTGGCTTTGAAAAGCGGTAGAACAAATCAGGTTGGTTTGGTAGTCCCTTTTATTAATCGTCATTTCTTTTCAAATATTATTATGGGTGTTGAGGAAGAGTTATATCCCAAGGGTTATCAAGTAATGATATTCCAATCAAATGAATCTGAGAGAAAAGAGAAAGATATTATTGAAGCGCTCTTGCAAAATCAAGTTGATGGCGTGCTTATTTCTGTTTCCAAAACAACTCGAATTAAAGATCATTTCAATAAGATTATTGACAACAATTTACCCCTTATTTTTTTTGATAGAAAGGCTGATATTGAAAACTCAAGTTGTGTAGAGACAGATGATGTGTTAGGTGGAAAAATTGCCACACAACACTTGATTGACCAAGGCTGTAGCCAAATAGCTTATGTCACGGTTGATCTAAATCTTAATATATATACGAATCGTTTTAAGGGATACAAAGAATCCTTAAAATACAACGGTATTGACTTTAGGAAAAAACTTGTGTTTCAAGCCAATAGTGATATTGCCTCTGGAAGAAAAGTAGCACGTCAAATATTGTCTAGCGATGCTAATATTGATGCTATTTTTTGCTCAAGTGACTATATAGCACTTGGTGTGATGCAAGAACTAAAAGAACAGAATGTTAGTATCCCAGATGATGTTGCAGTAGTTGGATTTAGTAACGAACCTTTTACTGAACTATTGGATTTGACATTGACTTCAATTGAGCAAAGTCCCTACGAAATGGGTAAAAGTGCTGCCCGTGTTTTCTTAGATCAAATGAATTCAAAAAATGCGAATATTGAGCACGCTATTAAACTAAAACCCAAGCTTTGCATAAGGGATTCTTCATTGAAAAATAATCGAACAATGCACAAGTAGCTAAAAAATATATTTGAAAAATGTATTCACTTTAATTACATTTGCAATCCATTACAATTTTATATGCAATCAAAAAATACGTACTTAGCTACTAGCCCGACAGAAGCGAAAAATTTTGACACAGCTGAGTTAAGAAATCGCTTTTTAATAGGAACCATTTTCAACCCTGATCATATTACAGCCTATTATACCACTTACGACCGATACCTTGTAG
>CEVS01034591.1_pt1 | contig 13654 bp, 8 predicted proteins | sample 361571 | NCBI WGS metagenome assembly CEVS01 (sample SAMEA2623850, study PRJEB7988) | marine metagenome | isolation source: saline water (ENVO:00002010), including | reverse complement strand
TAGCTTCTCCTCTTCAACCCTAACAAAGGTATTCTACAGGGTTTTTAGAGTCTTGTCAAGTCTCTTTATGTTATTATGAAACTTTATTCTTAACAGAACTTTTACATCCAAAGAAAGATGTAATAGCATATCTACCATAACCGTCAAAATAATCAGAATCTTCAATACTAACTTTTTTAACACCATGTTCTACCCAACCAGGAAACATAATTAAAGAATTATTTTCGCAAGATATTTCATAATCATATTTTGGAAAATACAATTCTCCACCACTAAATTTCTTTGGTTCTTTATAAAAATATGAGAATGCTAAAAACATCATACTTTTATCAGTATGGGGATCATAATATTCTCCATCATGATAATATCTTACTTTTGTAGTATCATAGTTCGTTTTATTAGCAAGACAACAAGAATCATGTATAGATGCAAAAGCACTTGTTACACTATCATCAAATACTTTTCTATTTACTGTTAATATATTTGATAAATTTCTGTAATCAGAACCTCCAGAATTAGTGCGATCAATATATATTGAATCTAGCATTAATGCTTTTGCATTTGTATATCCAGCAATACCTCCATAGTTTTCTGCACTTAATAGTTTTCCTGGTTTTGTATAGAAATTTAACTCTTCCCAAATTAATTTTAATTCTTCATCATTATAAAAATTTTCAAAAATTACATGTGGAAAAGGAAATTCATTCAGCAGTGCAGATATATTCTCAGGTTTCATATTTATAAAAAATCAATCGTATTATTTATTGCAAGTTAAGAAAAACTTTGGCTGGATGTACCACCTCTAATTTGATCAGTTTCTCCTGATGTGTTTGGAGCTGAAACTCCAGATATTATGATAGCATATCCATTAAATCCTCCATTACCACCAGATCCTTCTGCTTGTTCATTTTTCTCAGCATCACCACCACCTCCTTCACCACCTCTATTCTCATTGTTTTCATTATCAGGTCCACCATTTTCACCATCTTCGGCATCATCATCATCGGCATTACCATTGCCCGGAGCTCCACCTCGCTCTCCACCCTCACCAACACTACCCCAACTTCCACCACCACCTCCACCACCAGCTTTTACACCTTTTCTTTCACCATCTAGATCGAATTTACCTTTTCCACCATTGCCACCAGATGTTGTACTACCGCCTCCTCCATTATTACCATTATCTCGTCCTCCACCTCCTGCACCAGCAGGAACTCCGGCACCTCCTCCACCACCAGAACCTCCTATTTCTTGTTCTTCCTCATTACGGGCACCACCTGATCCTCCACCTCCTCCACCACCACCGTAGACTCTTCCTCCAGATTGAACATTAATATTTTCTACGAAATAACTAATTCCTATTGCTGACGAACCATCTCCTCCATTTTCTCCATTAGCATCTGCTTTTCTTTGATCGTCCGTTTCACCCTCTCCTTGACCACCACCTTCTCCACCTCCTCCACCACGACCGTAGACTCTTCCCTCATTACCAATCTCAATATCTAACTTTGTTCCTTCTTCCCAAGAAGTCCCTGTTCTTAATGAGCAACTGGTTCTACCTCCCCCACCACCTATAGTAGAACTAACATGAATTATTACTCTAGTTCCGGAACTGTCTCCTGGTTTACTTTTAAATCCTCCAATTACGGTAACACCACTATTATCATTATATCTACTACGGGCATTCGATGGCCTATTCTCACTACTAGAGTAATGAACAACAACATTCAAACTTTTACTGTAAAAATTACTAAAAGATATTGATCCCGATGTTGGAATTCCTTCATCTAAACGAAAATCAGCATCACCAACTTCTTGATCAACACGATAGTTACCTAATTTATTACCTGTAGGAGATCCAAACTCTCTTACAATATCACTAAATTTTAGTGGTGAACCAGTGGATTTAATAGTCATAAGTTTTTAGAAGAGATCGTTCCAGGTTGAACCATTCCAAGTTTGAAGTTTGTTAGTAGATATATTATAAATCGTTGCACCTGCCTCATCAGCACCTAATGGATCAGAACTCTGATTTGTAAGACCATCTCTTTGTGTAGTGGTGACTTTTGGTGGAATCATATAAGCAGATGTAGTATTGATACCAACTATAGTTGACATATCAACAGCACATTTTGGATTATCAGTTGTACCAATACTTATACCTGTTCTTGCTCTGACAGACCCTTCTGTAAGTAATGATGCATTGCTTACCGCAGTAGTTCCTATACCTACTTTATTAAGTAGAACATGATTAAATGTTGAAATTCCAGATGCTGTATTTACATTACCACTTAAATTACCAGTCACATTACCAGTTAAATTTGCACTTAATGATTGAGTAAGAGTAAGAGAATCTGCAGATAATGCACCAACAATAGTTACATCTTGATCAAAGTTTGCATTACCAGTAAATGTAGAAATTCCTTGGACATTTAATCTTTGTGAAGGATTTGTAATACCTATACCTAAATTTCCTCCCTGAGTCAGGGTCATCAAATTACTGAATCCACCTCTATTCCAGTTGAAATTAGTATCACTTGTAGTAGTAATTCCTGCCTGAAGATAAAAATTAACATTACCCCAACCAAAATTCATAAAATCTAATGAGTTTTCGGTGCTATCTGGATATGCCCCTGATGTATTTCCATATTTGACCATACCAGAATTATTATCATCAAGATTTCTACCAACTCTTAATGATGATGCATTAGTATCACTTCCTACATATATTTCTGCTGCTCCAGATTGTTGAATATGTAGTGCATCAGTTGGAGAAGCAGTTCCTATTCCTACACTTGTAAATTGTGGAGTAACAGGAAGTCTATCATTACTGAGAGTTCCTGTAGTAATATTAGCAGCATCTGTTAAGTTAGTGGCAGTTGTAGCAGTTCCGGTTACATTACCAATAAAAGTAGTTGCCGTTATAATACCGGCAGACATTGTAATTGCTGTTCCGACTTTAAGATCAGTAAAAGTAGAAACACCAGAAGAAGCATTAACATTACCAGTTACATCACCAGTTACATTACCAATAAAAGTAGTTGCCGTTACAATACCGGCAGACATTGTAATTGCTGTTCCAACTTTAAGTTCGGTAAAAGTAGAGATTCCACTAGTTACATCACCAGTTACATTACCAGTAAGATTTCCTATAAATGTAGTTGCCGTTATAATACCGGCAGACATTGTAATTGCTGTTCCAACTTTAAGTTCGGTAAAAGTAGAAACACCACTCGAATTTAAATCACCAGTTACATTGCCAGAAAAAGTAGTTGCTGTTATAATTCCAGTAACATCAACATTACCAATTACAGAAAGTTCGGGATCAGATGCACCAGGACTTGTTGTGGTATTAAGACCAATCTTTGAGGTTGTATGAAGACCTACTCCACCATTATCAGTAATAAATGTAGTTCTTGCAAATCCAATTAAATTATCAACAGTCTCTCCATTTGCCAGTTTAAGTGTTGCTGCCGTAAGAGTACCACCAACATTTACACCATTAGCAATATCTATACTACTTGCGGTTAATACTCCAACGGTCGTTATACCAGATATCTCAACATTTTGAGATACATTTAAATCTCGTGTCGTGGTTAATCCAGTAACTCTTAAACCTTTATCTCCATAAACATTTAACAAATAGTTTTGTGGGATGGAAGTTCCAATTCCCACAAGACCATTTGAATTAATTACGAAATTATCATTATCAACTTGAAGACCAGACCTAAAATTAAATGACTTCCTAATATTTGCCATTATTGCAACTTTTAGAGTTATTTATCTTCTAATCTCTGTTCAAGTTTTTCAACCTTATCAGAGAGTTCTTTGATTGCCTCAATTAGAAGTGGGACAACTTTATCATATTGAACTGTTATGTATTTATCATCAACTGGTGCCGGATGAACTACTTCAGGAAGAACTTTCTGAACTTCTTGTGCGGAAACACCCGCATAAGTAATATCCGGATTAAATCCAAGTTTTTCACCAATCTCATTAAACTTATATGTAAATCCATTTAATGAATTAACCTTAAAGAGTGCGTCTGTTATTGGAGAAATATTGGTTTTTAATCTTTCATCTGAAGCAAAGGCAGTAATATCATCAGTAACACTAAGTGCTCCTGTTATACTAGCACCAGCGTCAGTGGTTTCAAATTTCTTACTACCGTTAAAATAAAGATCTACACCATCATTATAACGGCAGATAATACTATTTTCGTCTGTTTTTGCTCTAATGTAAATCGTAGGATCTTCTGTAGATGCAGTTCCTAAATTTCGAATCATTAAATACCCAGTTTCACTCTCAATGAATGAATTTGTTCCGTTATGTCTAAGTCCTAAATCATTACCAGTACCAACATAAATGTATTCATTATCATTTACTTTGATTTGATCGGCAGTTAAAGTACCACTAAGTATTGTATCAGCAGAAAGATTAATCTCACCACTACCATTAGGATTAAGTGTAATATCTCCATTGGTATCTTGTGAAGAAATAGTATTGCCATTAATTACTATATTGTCAATTTCTGCACTGCCATTGACATCTAAAATACCAGTGACATTAACCTCACCACTACCATTAGGATTAAGTGTAATATCTCCATTGGTATCTTGTGAAGAAATAGTATTACCATTAATTCTTATATTGTCAATGTCTGCTCTACCATTAACATCTAAAATACCAGTTACAGTAGTATTTGTTTGAATATTAACTAAATTTCCTGCAGAAGCATTAATATTCAAATTACCACTTGTTGAAGTTAGTTCATTTGTAGTGCCATTAAGAGTAACATTACCGACTGTGGCATTTGATGCAGTAATTGTTTTACCGACACCAACACCACCAGTAACTACAAGTGCTCCAGATGTAGTTCCGGTAGAGTCAGTTGCATTAGCAATTTTTACTTGAGCATTTGCTTTAATTTTTCCATCAAAAGTAACAGGTCCACCAAACTGTGAAAGAACCTGTCCAGAATCCCCACCTTCTACAACTAATCTTTCTTTAATTGTAACTTCATCAAATACTGCACTCAATCTTGATGGGTCTTCACCAGTCACAGTTGGGACTGGAATATCAAAATTAGTTTCTTCTCCAGTTGCAGATGATTTCTTCTGGTTTCCAATATAGAAATCACCTTTGTTATTCATACCAGTATAAACAACAAGACCAGCACCTCTTTCTTGTGCCTGTGACAAGAACTCTTCCCTTTCTGTGATTGTTCTGTCCTGAACCTGTGGAAGTGCTGTAGAATAGTTTCCTGGTCCATATCCAAGATACTCAAATGTATGACCAGAAGCACGAATAATTGATGGTCTACGGAATTCAATTGAAGGAACTTTAATCTTTTTGATTATTGCATTCTGTGTATGTCCTTCAGGTGAAGTAGCAAGTGCTCCACGAATAACGGTAATTTTATCTGTAGGAGTTCCACTAAGAGAATCACTTGCAATTCTCATAATTTCATTATCAATCTGAATATAAGAACCTAATGGGAACCTTGTCATAGTTCCGGCAATACCAGCAGCACTACTTACAGAGAACGATGATGTTGCTGGACTATGATTAATATCTTCTTCTAAAGTTAATGTTTCTCCATCAAAAATAGTAATCGCTCTTGCCTGAAGATTTTCATCCGTCTTATCAGAAACACCTATATTTGATGATAAACCGTGCTTCAGAATAAATCCATCACCAACATTAGTTACATTAGATTCTGAATTGAAAGTAAATGTATTGAAATCTACAACTTCTCCGACTGTGAAATCCCCTTTATTGATATTAGTATTAGTAATAATTCTAAACTTATTACCAACGGTTAATCCATGTCCGTTAGTGGTATTGATAGTTACAATTCCATTAGAAAAACTCTTAGATGATATATCAATAGTGGGTGCAGTCACAAATGCATAATTATCTGAAGTAATTACCGGATCACCAGTTGTTCTTGCAATCGAAATACTATTTTTAGCAGTGACACCAGTAATACGATGATAAGTATCAGTTCCTATTCCAATACCAGTAAACTGAACTACATCTCCAATATGAGATGAAATTCCAGCAGAAGTAACCGTAAAGTCATTATTAGTTCCTGCTCCAATTACACGAGTATCCAAATAATATGTTGCTGCAGAATAATTAGAACTACCGTTCATTATTTCAGCAGAAGTTATATTACCTCCAGAAGCAACAACAACTTTTGCAGTTACACCTTGCCAAGCATTATCAAAAGCAATACCACTACTAATTGGATTTGCTACTGTAGAAATTTTTACATTATAATAAGTTCCTGGAGTGAATCCTGAAGTTGAAGCATTAAGACTTCCAGATACAATACTATTAAAGTTATGATTTTTATCAAAAACGATAGTTGGTGTTGTTGATGTTGGGTTTGTGACTGATGCTACATCAAGTCCAATACCAAGTGATGTTAGTAATACGTCGGCACTTTCTCTTGTAATACTCTTCTTAAGATCATCAGTTTGAACTTCTCCAATTGGAGACCTTAAAGCATATGTGGTTGCTGAGTTAGGATCATCATTAGGATTATCTCTATCAAGTTGTGGATATAAATCAGTTACATTCTGACTATACTCAAGATTAGTGAATTCATTCTGAATAGTATTATTAGAATTCAGTGTGTAAATGTGATACACACCATTTGAATCACCATCATTATATTCAGAGATAATTTCATTTCTATAAACATAAAGATTTGACTGTAGGTCAGTTCTCTCAAATCTTGGAAGTGATGTTGTTCTGTCATTTACATTATTTGTAAATGTTCCTGGAGTTAATGTTGTTGTATATGTGAATTCTGAATCGTTAACACTAGTGACATCATATGTTCCATTATACCCTTTATCAATTAATCCAGTAGTGTTTGTAGAATCAGTTACATTCTTAATAGTAACTGAATCACCAACTTTTAAATTATGGGGTAATTCTGCAAGAACAGTGACTGTTGGTGATGAGAACGAACAGGTACTAATAAAACTTGGACTTCGATTATAGTTGTAATTTGTGGTATCAATAGTAGTTCTATTTGTATCCGCAGTTCCTACATATCCAGTAGTACTAGATTCTTGAAGAACAAATCCTGCTTCTGGTGTCTTTGCATTTCCAAGTTGACTTGGAACTACAACTCTAACTTTATAAATCTTCTCGTCTAAACTTCTAGTATCTGGAATTCTTTTGATAATAGTTGGTTCTGATGCACCAGTTCCTGAAAGTTGTCCGGTTATAGTATTTCCAGTCGCATTTACATTAATATACCATTGACTTCCATCCCATTGAACTGGATGTCCGGCATCACCAGATTGTTTATCAGAAACTCTCGTAAGAATCTTTAGATTTGTTCCACCATATACCGTAATTGGTTCGTCTGAAAATGCTTCTGCTTCTGATGCGGCAAGTTTAACAGTTGTATTATTTGGAGCAATTACATAATAAACTGTGTTGGTTCTTAAATTTTCTGGTAGGTCTCCATCATCACTGATAATGATAACCTTTTCACCTGTTGTTAAACTATGAGTTCCTGTCGTGAATATATTTGATGAAGGTCCAGAAGTTACCGGATACTCTTTGAATGATGAAGAACCATCAGTCATTAGAATATCTGCCGAATATTCTGTTCCTCCAACAGTAAGATAAAGTTTATCATTTACTTTTGCACCAACACGATATCCTTGTGTAAGAATTGGTGGTTTTACATCCTCATTATTAAATCCAAAGAGATATAATTTAGTTGAAGTATTTGAAGAATCTTGATCAATAGTCAACCAATCAACATCTTCCTCAGTTGAGTGTAATGCTCTTGGTGGAATAATATGAGTAATAAATGCTTTGTTATCCTTCTCAAATGCTTCTTTCTTAAATCCTTCAGAGATTAGTGATAATTGACCAAAGTTAGAGTTTGAGTTGGTTACAGAGGCATCTCCACCACTCTGTGCTTCAAAATGTTTGTTATATCCAATCGCAAAAACTGAAACAATTTGAACAATTGCATCATTGGTCATCTTGATGTGAGTTTGTTCCCATCCTTTTCTATAGATTGCATCGGAATCTAAATGATATACAGTTCCAGTTGATGAAGATTTTGAAGATAGTTCTGAACCAGTTTGAGTTATTCCTGTAGAATAGAAAGTATTTTCATACTGTCTAGATGATGGAATGTATTTTACAAATGCTCTATCATCTTTTTGGAGACTAATCCCAGTAAATTGAGCCACGACCATGCTACGGAATCCAGTTGCTTTGGATCCGTCAGTAAGCATTCCATTCATACCCCATACAGAACGCATGGAGACATTGAAAACATAAGGAGAAGCACCAGAAACTGTATCAGTTTCGATTGTTACGGTTCCTTCATTTGGTGTTGCTGTAGGTGTAATAAGTGCTGGATCAGATGATATAGTGTAGAAAAAGATATTATCACTAATCGTGCTAACTTCTGTGACTCTAGTTGAAATATTATACTGAGAATCTGATACATCCTTAATACGAATTGGTGTTCCTACATCTAACCCATGAGCACCTTGTGTAGTAACAGTAATTCTTCTTGTTGGTGTTGCACCATCACCTGATATAATTGATGTGATTGTAATAGGATCTGCTGCAAATGCACCAACAATCTCATACTCTGGTCTTACTGAAGTAAATCCTTCTTTATTTCCAGGGAATACATCATTAGAATCAACTGCTCTACCTGATCCATTACTATATGCCTTTGATAGTTTCGCATAATACATATTGAGGTCTGTCACACCTTTAGTGCCAACCTCATTTACACCATCAGCATATTCAAATACTGTAAGTTTATGGTGTGAAAATGTCGGACTTGATTTAAGTTCAAAATTACCTTCTTGTGTATAAACAGTTCCAAACTCATCTCCATCAAAAATAGAGAACTGCCAGAAATAACATGCTCCAGTAATTCTAAAAATAGCAGAATTTGGAACGGTATCATCAGTTGGATTAGGAATATAAAGAGGGCGTAATTTGGTCTTTCTTAAATCAAGACCAACAATTGAAGTTCCACGAGGGACAATTACACCACCATATACACTATTAAACTTATAAAGGTCATTATCTTTTTGTGTTAAGTCAAAAATAGAATCTAATGATAACGGATAATCTCTTATCGCAGTTCCATCAGGAGTTGTAGTAGTTCCTGCACTATCAATAGTATAACCTGGACGGTTATCAATAATGTGATTACCAGGCATCAAGAGAATTGTAGTCTTCTCAACCTCGTCGTTGTTATTACCTTTTACATATGAAAATCTCGCAGACTCAATTAATGCTCTCTGAATTGTCTTAAACGGACGAGCAAGTGAGTTTCCTTGATTACTAATACTATCAGTTGAGTCTAAATCTGATGGACTTACATATAATATACGACCCTCAGTGTTCTTAATAATAGAATCTAATTTATTCAGAGGCATTGTATTACTGCTTCTATGCTATTTCTATAATTTATTTATCTCAGTAAATCCTCTTCTCCATTATAGAAACTTTGTATTTCTTCTGGTAAATTCTCAGGATTCAATATCTCAATATCATCAAAACAAGGATGGCACTTTTCCATGATCAAATAATTAGAACCTTTGTAAATATCTTCTCCTGAATAATCTTGATTACTATTTGCTTCTTCTACTATTTGTTTATCATAAAAGTATCCTACAGGTAGGTCATCAAATGTAAATGGTATATCATTTAAGAAAAAAATTTTAACAATTTCTTTTTTATTTAACCAGCAATTCTTTGTGGTTACTATGAAAGACATAATATTATTCTTTCTTTTATTTATTTTCAGTTTCAGCAACTCTTGCTTCTAAAGACCTCAAGTATTCATTTTGTGCTTGTTGTTCTCTTGCTTCTCTTTCTGCTTCTCTTTCTGCTTCTTTTCTTGCTTTTCTTTGTTGACGTTCTTCTCTTCTTCTTTGTACCAATTGTTCTTGTTCTTGATTTCTTGCTTCTTGCTCTGCTTCTTGTTTCTCTCTTCTTTCTTCAGAATCTTTAGCATATTCCTCGGAATCTCGTGCTAAATTATCCTGATAATTTTGAACATATTCTTTTTGTTTATTTGCAAGGTCAGCACGTCTTTGTGCCATATCTTCTGAAAATTGCTGAAAATATTTCATAGTCTTTTTGACTATTTAGAAATACCTGTGGTGAGACTCGAACTCACACTGTATCGATTTTAAGTCGATTATCTCTGCCATTGGATTACACAGGCTAGGATAAGATAAAGCGAAAAGTAGAATCTTCTCGCAAGTGCGAGATAGTAGGAACTTTCTTTGCTTTGTCTTATCCTGTTTTTACTAAGATAATAAATCTAGTAAAGTGGTTTTTGTAATTTTAGATGGAGAAAGGTCTACATCTGCTTCATTTGGATCCGAGCAAGTATTTAAGAAGTCATTCAGTTTTAACGTGCTCTTTGCTCTTGGGAGTAAAGCATTGATAAAAGATACATTACCTTCAGAAGTACTTACATTTTTATTAGATGCTGCAGAATTCATTAGAGTGAATTTAATCTTATCTCCAATTGGTTCAACAACTCCAATAGTAGTTTGTTTTTTAGTTGGTGTTACTTTAGCACTGAACAATAAATCATCGGGATCGATAAAGTAGTTTTTATATAGTGAACGAGAAGATTTATTATTTGTATTAAAACCATAACCTACCATGATTGTAAATTCTGGAAATTCTTCTCCACTTGCACCGTAAAGATTATTTACGATTTGATAGGATTCATCAAGACCATCTTTTACTACCATCCATTCAGCAGCACCTTTAGGAGCATCTGTAACATCACCGGAATAAGTTAAACCATTATCTTTCCATCTGCTATTCCAACCAACTTTTCCTCCACCAATAGCTTGTGCGGAAAGATCATAGTCTACATATGAAAAATTATTATTTTTCCAATATACTCCAATGAGAAGATCTCTGTCACCAGATTCAACCTCAATAGTAGAGAAGTTAGGAACTTCTCCTACAAATTGCTTTTCTGATGTTGGTAGAGCATATTCAACTCCATCTGGAATATAAACTTTCTTTGATTGATCTATTTTAGATAAAATATGATCAGATAACAAAGAATAAACTTTTGAAGTTTTCTTAAATTCACTAATTTTTGAATGCCCACTTGGTTTTACATAATACTTTCCGTTACGAATGTTATACAAAGAGTATGGTGCATTTGCACATTGAATACCCAATCCATTTAGTGCCCTAATAACTCTAAAAATTGATACATTCTTAAGAGATTCTTTTAGTTTTTTCTTACTAATTGATTTGTTAGCAATTAACTGAGTAAGGTTATTAAGAATATCTTGCTCTAGAGGTTCATGATATTTCTTTGAATATCTAGAAATCTTATTAACTGTATAAGAATTTAGATGATTAGCACTTTTAAGTGAAAGCCAATACTCTTTTCTTCGATTAAAAGATTTAGATAATTCTTTAATTTGATTATCAGTCAGATTAGGTAAAGCATAATTAGATCTTTTTAGTGCTTCAAAGGTTGCTTTGTCTTTTACAATTGATGTTTTTCCAGTTGCTTTAAAAACAATAAACCTGAAAAGGTCTTCAGCATCAGTAGGAGTAGTATTTGTTTTATCGAAAATAAACATTCTTGCCTCTTTATTGGCAATTTGCTCATTTCCAGTGTAAGAATAATCACATCCATCAAGAACTGTAATAACATCCTCGATAGTTTCTTGCTTCATTGCAACGCCAGATGCAAATAGTTTGAGGCAAGAATCGATTAGAACATCTACACTTACTCCTGTAACAACATCAAATTTTACTCTCTCAGGCAGATTTAGTTCCTTCCAATTGTGAGGAACATACATAAAATCAGTTTCAATACCTAAAGATCTAAGTCCGTAAGTAGTGTGATAATGCTTAAATTGATCGGCAAGACGTTCTTGAAATGCTTTGCTCTCTGCTACATTTGCAGATGAATAAAAAGTATGATTTAACTTAGAACCAGATACTTTTGATGTTTTTAAATATTTTCTAATTTCTTTTTCATAATGAATTGCGTTTCCGACAATGATGATACCATACTTATCAAGGTAAGTTGCTTCACTATTGTTGTCTGTATCATTCGATTCAAGTACAGATTTAAACAACCGCATAGATGCGGAAACGAAGTCGATTTTTTTGATAGAGTTTTTCATAATTTTGTGATAGCGAGAAGTACTGGGTCCTAGACGAAGGGTTGCTTTTGAGGAACTTCTTTTGCTAAGAAGAGTAAAGCGGAAGGTAAGTTTTTTTATCCGAAAAATTTTTTTAGGAACCTTCTTTGCTTTGTCTAACAATCATACCAGAGATGGTGCCGATTGTCAAGTGTGTGGGGGGTGTCTTTCTGTGCCATCTGCACAACGACTGCCCCGACCTCTTCTTAAGAATACCACACTCGACATCGGGTGTCAAGTGCTTTTAAAAGAAAGAGTAATCACTCCATTCAGTGACACCACTTGAATTAAGATCTAGATGTACATTATTGAAAGGTACTTTTGGTTCAGATCTTAAAATCATATTAGTTTCTGAAAGGAATTTGTTACCTTTTTTTAGGTTGCATTTTCTGCAACAAGTAACTAGATTATCCCAGTCATTTGTTCCACCTTTTGATTTTGGAATCACATGGTCAATAGTTAAATCCTTTATAGATCCACAATACTGACATGTATAATGATCACGTTTGTAAATCATTTTTCGTTTAGGATGTGCTCGAAAACCAGAACTAAATGGAATTCTCACATACCTAACGAGTCTTATAATTCTTTTGTTTATAAGTTTTGCTTTATCCTTAAAAAGAAGAACTACTGCCCTTTTCCAATCAGTAAAATGCAGAGGTTCGTATGAACTATTTAAGACTAAAATTGTTGAATTTGTTTGCACTGATAAGTTCATTTTCTCGACCTATACTTGTTTATTTAATTAGGAAAATGGCACTCTCTGTAGGATTCGAACCTACGACTTCTTGGTTCGTAGCCAAGCACTCTGTCCATCTGAGTTAAGAGAGTATTAATTTGGCGAAGGGTGAGAGATTTGAACTCCCATCGCAAGGTTTTGGAGACCTGCATCTTACCGTTAGACTAACCCAACGAATGCCCGATACAGGATTTGAACCTGTAAAACCTTGTTTCTAAGACAAGTATGTATTCCAGTTCCATCAATCGGGCTTGGTTCCAGAACTAGGATTCGAACCTAGACAAACACAGTCAAAGTGTGTTGACCTGCCATTTAGTCGATTCTGGATTGGAGTTTCAGGTTGGATTTGCACCAACGATAGGAATTTTGCAGACTCCTGCCTTACTACTTGGCTACTGAAACGGGGTGCCGTATGGGAATTGAACCCATCTAGTCGGTTCCACAAACCGATGCCTTACCACTAGGCTAACGACACAAGGCAGTGGATAGAATTGAACTATCGACATAGAGAATATGAATCTCTTGTTCTACCTCTGAACTACACTGCCAGGAACTATAGTTCCAACGGAAGGAGGGAGAGTCGAACTCCCAAGGACTTTAACATCTCGACGGTTTTCAAGACCGCTGCCGTCGCCAATCGGATTGCCCTTCCTGGCGGAGGATGTTGGATTCGAACCAACGGAAGATTTACACCTTCGACAAT
>CEVS01051512.1_pt1 | contig 13660 bp, 15 predicted proteins | sample 361571 | NCBI WGS metagenome assembly CEVS01 (sample SAMEA2623850, study PRJEB7988) | marine metagenome | isolation source: saline water (ENVO:00002010), including | reverse complement strand
GACTCTAAAGATTCTTCTAATTATTTAATCCTTCTATCAGAGGGAAGGTTGGTTAATCTTGGTAATGCAACTGGTCATCCATCAAGAATTATGGATGGTTCTTTTGCTAATCAGGTTCTGGCTCAAAAGTTCTTATATGAACAAGCATTTGCATCCATAAACGACGAAAGCGTAAAAGAAGATATGATTAATGTACAAGTTCTGCCAAAAGAATTAGATGAAGAAGTGGCGAGTTACATGGTTGAAGGCTTTGGTGGCGTAATGACAAAGCTAACTAAAGATCAAGCTGAATATATCAACGTTGATGAAGCAGGACCTTACAAACCTGAATATTACAAATACTAATGGCCAAAAAGAATACCAGTTGGGGAGGAAGATTTACTCAATCGGTATCAGCACTAGCTAGTAAATTTTCCAACTCTATAGATGTTGATTCTGTTCTTGCAGAAAAAGATATCATTGGATCTATAGCATATGCAGAGTCTTTACAAGAAGCAGGGGTCATAAATAAATCAGAGCTCATCAAGATTAAACGCGGTCTTAATCAGATTAAAAAGGAAATAGAGACTGGAAAATTTAAATGGAATCCCTCGCTTGAAGATGTTCACATGAATATTGAGTCAGCTCTAGAAAGGAAAATAGGAGATTCTGCAAAAAAATTGCACACCGGCAGATCAAGAAATGATCAGGTCGTTACAGATCTAAAACTGTTTCTTAAAGATGAAACCAAAGCTATCAAGAAAAAAATTGAAGACCTGCAAAAAAGTATTTTAAATAAAGCTCAAAAACATTATGCGGATCTCATGCCGGGCTTTACTCATCTGCAAATAGCTCAGCCGGTAACCATTGGCCATCATTTGCTTGCTTACTTTGAAATGCTGCAAAGAGACTCCATTAGATTTGAAAACAATGAAAAATCCCTAAATCAAATGCCTTTAGGAGTTGGTGCATTAGCAGGGAATAGATTTGGCATAGATAGACCAAAGCTTGCAAAGAAACTAGGCTTCACTGGGATTACAAAGAATTCAATAGATACAGTAAGCGACAGAGACTTTGTTACCGACGTTTCCTACAGTTGTTCAATGCTTGCTGTTCATTTATCGAGAATGTCAGAAGAAATAATTTTATGGTCATCCTCGCAATTTGATTATATTCAGCTACCTGAAGAGTTATGCACCGGCTCATCAATCATGCCTCAAAAGAAAAATCCTGACATGGCAGAGCTTATTCGAGGAGGCAGTTCACAAACTTTAGGCAACCTTGTTACAACTTTATCTTTAATGAAAAATCAAAGCCTTTCATACAATAGAGATAATCAGCAGGACAAGGAACCTCTTTTTAAATCAATTAATTTCATCAAGGATGCCTTAGAGATTATGTCTGAAATGATCAAAGGTATGAGTTTTAACATTAAAAAAATGCTGCAAGACCTAGATCTATCTGAGGTTGGAGCAACAGATTTTGCTGAGTATTTGGTATTAAAGGGTGTCCCTTTCAGAGAAGCCCATGAAATAACCGGCAAAACAGTCAAGGAAGCTGAAAGAAAAAATTTATTTATCAGAGAATTTAATTTGAGTGAATTAAAAAAAATACACCCAAAGATAGAAAAAGATATTTATAAATTTATTGATCCCAGAAGAGCCATACATGCTAAGAACAGTCTCGGCGGGACGTCGCCCAAAAAAGTCAAAGCAGCTATTATCGCTGCTAAAAAGACTGTTTCTTCATGAAAATATTCAGCGAAATACTTCTCATATTTAGTCTTATCTTAGGTTCCTGTGGAATCAAAGGTCCGTTATACTTGCCCACCGAAGAACCTTCGGAGCAAGAGACAAATAAGACTTATGAGACCAAATAGCATCAAAAGTTTAGATAATATCCTCTTTGTGGAGGATGTTTCCTTGTTGGATATTGCTAAAAAATATCCAACTCCTTTTTATATTTACTCAAAGGAAATGATCCTTGCTGCTATCGATTCCTATCTATTAAATATCCGAGAAAGAGATCTAGTCTGTTATTCAGTAAAAGCAAATTCAAACTTAGCTATATTGAAAATAATGGCAGAAAAAGGAACGGGATTCGATGTCGTTTCCGGTGGAGAACTGTTTAAAGTTTTGAAGATTGGAGCTGATCCACAAAGAATCATTTATTCTGGGGTAGGTAAAACAAAACCCGAATTAGAGTATGCAGTTGATAACGATATAAAAAGTATAAATATCGAATCTCTTTTTGAATTAGAGTTGTTAGCTCAAATTGGTAAAGAAAAAAATAAAGTTATCAACACAGGTATCAGAGTTAATCCAGATATTGATGCTAAGTCTCATCCCTATATTGAAACTGGCAAAGCCGACTGCAAGTTTGGATTGTCTATAGATGATGCTAAAAAGATTGCAGAAAAAAGTCATGATTGGGTTTCAATATCCGGCATATCTGCTCACATAGGATCACAAATAACAGACGATGAACTCTTTGGAACTTTATTTAATGATTTAAAAGCTCTTTCTGAATTTTTTATTTCTAAAGGACATCCAATAAATCATATTGATGTTGGTGGAGGCCTTGCCATTGACTATGACTTCCAAGAAAGCTTTTCTCCTGAATTAATGACCAAAAAAGTTATTGATATGGCTGGAGATATTCCTATTTTTTTTGAGCCTGGAAGATCTCTAATTGGACAGGCTGGTTCGTTGGTCACAGAAGTACTAGGTATAAAAATTAACGGTAAAAATAAATTTTTAATTGTTGATGCAGGAATGAATGATTTAATAAGACCGGCCTTGTATCAAGCAAATCATAAGATAGAGGCTATTTCAGCTTCTGGGGAGACTGCTGAAAAATATTTTGTTGTCGGTCCTGTGTGCGAAACAGCAGATAGCTTTGGTGAATTTTCAATTTCTGCTCAAGAACAGGATCACTTAGTTATTTATTCTGTAGGAGCCTACGGTTATTCAATGGCTTCAAACTATAATTCTCGTCTTCGAGCTGCAGAATATTTAGTAGATGGCAGCAATATAACTGAAATACGAAAAGCTGAATCTTATGAAGATTTAATTAAGCTTGAGCAATGTTAATGTCTGAAAACTTAACTCACATGTCTGCTCTAGGTAATGACTTCATTGTGATAGATGCCATTTCTCATCAGTGCGATTTATCAAAAATAATAAAAAATGAGCTTGAGACTCTGAAACAGAACATGCCTTTTGATCAAATTCTTTGTCTCTTGCCTCCTAGAGATATTAACTGTGATGTCTACCTTGAAATATACAATGAGGATGGATCACAATCGGAAAATTGCGTTAACGGACTTAGATGCATAGGTAGATACATGCACGATCACAATCTTGCATTTAATGAAGAGATTTGTGTGCAGTTAGTAAATCAAATTACAAAAGTCAAAAAGATAGATGAAGAAAATTATGAAGTGATTTTAGAGCGGTTTAGTTTAGATCCAGAGGATATTGGCCTTAAGAAAATCAAAAGTGATTCATACTCCTTCATGCATGATCAAGAACAAATTAACTTCTATTCTGTATCCGTTGGAAACCCGCATGCAATTATCTTTGCTCAAGAGATTTCTACAATAAAATTGGATGCTTTAGCTCAGTCCTTGATAGAGGAAAACTGTTTTATAAATGGTTTCAACCTAAATCTTGCGGAAATATCGTCAAATAATTCCATAAAACTCAGAGTTCATGAAAGAGGCGTTGGGGAAACCGAGGCTTGTGGAAGCGGCGCTTGTGCAACGGCTCTTACTGCGACACTTTTCAAAGAAATGCAGCATGACATTGAAATAATATTTGAAAAAGGCACATTAAATCTGAAAATAGACCTAGATAGTAATAAAATACATTTAAGAGGAACTACCAGCTATCTAAACTAATTTACATGTCAAACTCGTCAAAGATTTCTTCTGAAGATGTTGTCGAATATCTAAAAGAAAATCCTAATTTCTTTAATTTAAATCCTGAGTCTTTGAGCCAGATAAATCTTAAACATGAATCTGGTGATGCAATTTCATTAATAGAAAAGCAAATTATTGAATTAAGAAAATCCTCAGACCAAGCAAATCAACAATTAATCCAGATTCTAGAAAATGCAAAAAGAAACGAAAAATTATTTCTGCTCTCGAGAGAAATAATTCTTGGTTTGTTAGCTAGCTCTACAATAGACGACACGGTAAACGAGCTGGAATCATATTTTATAAACTCATTTAATACCGATGCCTGTAAGGTGATATTTTTTAGCGAAGATGAAAAAAGATTCGGCAAGGAAAGAGTCACTAGCCCTGATCTTGCAACTGACCTTTTTCGTGATCAATTTAAAGATAAAGATATTATTCAAGGCGGTATAAGTCCTGAGATAAGCAATTTTGTTTTTGGCGCTAAAGCTCAAATACAGGAAGCTGCGATATGCAAATTGGAATGCTCTACGGTAACAGGGATATTTGCGATCGGCAGTCAATCTTTAGGAAGATACTCAAGCGAAAAGGATAATTTATTTCTCCTTTTCATCGTTTCAGCTTTGAGTAAATTTATCGATAGAATTATTCTCAACAAGTCATATGCAAAAGGAAATAAATAAGTTTCTTGATTACCTATCATCAGTCAGAAATTTTTCTGTCCATACGGTGAAAAATTACAAGAAAGACCTTGAGAAGTTCAGTGCTTTCTACGAAGCAAAAAAATTCACAGATCTGGCTGCTGTGAGCCAATCTGACATTAGAGATTTCGTTGGTATCGAGAGAAGACGCGGGCTTAGTCCGAGAAGCATCGCTAGGTTAATTTCTTGTTTGAAAAGTTTTTACCGCTATCTTAATTTGGAAAGAATAGTAATGAAAAATCCCATTTTGGGGATAAGCGCGCCAAAGTCTGCCAACCTATTACCCAAAGCCATCGATGCTGATTTAATCAATCAACTGCTGGATTTTCATCCGAAAGAATGGATAGATTACCGAGATAAAGCTATGGCGGAATTAATCTATTCTTCCGGATTAAGACTTTCTGAATTATGCAGCTTAAATATTTCTAATTTGTCTTTAAAAGATCAAAGTTGCAGAGTTATCGGCAAAGGAAACAAAATGAGAGATCTACCCATTGGAGCCATGGCACTGAAAGCATTAGAGTCTTGGATGGTTAAGAGATCTGAAGTAGAGATAAACGAACCTGATGCTTTATTCATCAATAAAATGGGAAATAGATTGGGAGCGAGAACAGTGCAAGAAAGATTAAAAAAATTGAGCGTTAAACAAGGCGTTCCTTACTTGCATCCACATATGTTAAGACATTCTTTTGCTTCCCATGTCTTAGAATCTAGTGGAGATTTAAGGGCAGTTCAGGAGTTGCTTGGTCATGCTAATTTATCGACTACACAAATATACACAAAATTAGATTTCCAACATCTTGCCAAGGTTTATGATAAAGCTCATCCGCATGCGAAAAAACGAACATGACCATCAAAGTAGTAACATTTGATTTGGATGATACCCTCTGGCCTTTGAGAGAAACAATATTGGCTGCTCACAAAAGTGCTAATGATTTTCTAGCCAGTCAAGTTCCTAGCGTTAAGGAAATATTGTCTACCAATAAGGAAAGAGAAGTTTGGGGACAACTAATTGAGAAAGATCCAACAATGCGTCACAGACTGAGTGAACTGCGTTTCAATGTCTTTAAAAACATTCTACAAAGCTTAGGCCAAACCGAGCAACAGGCGGAGAAACTCTCATCTGAAGCATTACAAATATTCATGAATGGTAGACATCAACTTACTTTGTTTGATGGTGTCGAAGAAGTTCTAGCCCAACTAAAAGAAAAATATACTTTGGGTGTTCTTACTAACGGCAATGCCGACATCAAGAGGCTAGGCATAGATCATTATTTTAATTTTAGCTTCAGTGCGGAAGAATTAAACGATAGTAAGCCCTCAGCAACCCACTTTATGAAAGCTATGGAATTCACTTCAGAGAAAGCCGCCTCAATTTGTCATATTGGCGATCATACAGAATGCGATGTTGAAGGCGCCTTGAATGCCGGTTGCAAAGCAATTTGGTATAACGAACTTAATAACGAATGGCCTGATTCTAAGGGTTGTCCCGTTCAGGAAATTAAAAGTTGGTTCGATATGGAGAAAGCGATTTCAAGGTGCTAGTCCAAGGAATCAAGCATATATTGGACAACTGCTCTTAACTCTTCATCGGTGCAATCATCGCACAGCCCCATTGCTGGCATTGCGTTCAAACCGTACTTAACGTTGTAAGTTAATGTATCAATTCCTTTATCAACTCTTTGGCCCCATGAGAAAGTGTTAGCATAAATTGGGGCGCCAGCCATTCCTCTATCGTGGCAGAACGCGCACGCTTGAGTATAAATTTCTTCAGTTGTTCTTGATTCACTTATTGTTGAAACAGGAGATTTATTTTCTTCTGAACAAGAAACAAAAAGTAAAAACGTTATTAATCCTAAAAATTTATAAAGCTTATAGTCTTGAAAGATAACCATCTAATCGATCGTTGTTCATGATGAAGGTTGATTTCAAGTCACTTGCAGCCGACTTGATTTCATTAATATTAGTGGCTTCTCCAACTTGAATTACCCCGACCATAGCCATCATTGCATGCGGAGTGCAGTTGTAGACATAAACACCCTCTTTATCTAACGTAATGCTTATCTCTTGATTGATTTCCCCAGTCCATGCTTCGGCTCCGGCAGGAATCATGCCTGGGAGACTAGCTGAGTTATGAAGTTGATCTGTTAATACAAAATTGATGGTGTCGCCAACTGAGACCTTTATCACTCCTGGTTCAAACACCATGGTGCCATCTGCCCCTTCATTTTTCATTTCAATGGTGTGCACATTACCTTCAGAAAGTTGAACCTTATTAGCTTGGTCTTCATTTGATGCAGAAGACATAGATCCGGAATTGATTGCTACTTTGTAACCTGGGCCCGCTGTTCTTATTCCGCAACCGTCACCTTCCATACACACCTGACCTAAAGGCATAATCCTTTCTTCTATGGATTCTGGCCTCATATCTTGAGCAAAAGTTGCATGAGAAAGAACAAAAACTAATAATATAAAACTTTTCATGGGGCGATTATAGATCATTGAATCCCTAATATCTTCGAGGGTTGAAAAAATTTTATATCTAGAACCTGATGTTATGAAAAAAAGGGCTAGTAGTTCAGTGGATAGAACGTCTGCCTCCGGAGCAGAAGGTCGCAGGTTTGAATCCTGCCTAGCCCACCAAATTGTTTGATAGCTCTTCTTGATTCTGTTGAGGAACTAAATCCACACCATCCTGCTCTAGCAATTGATTCAGTTCAAAGTTACCGATGACCACGTCAAATAACCAGCTATCATCAACAACTGACTCATGTTTTATGTAACCTTGCTGATATAAAGATGCTCTAATACCACCAAGCTTCTGTTTAACGGAAAGCCTACCCGTGTAGATTCCCTTGCTTAAGTGATTGGTAATCTTTTCTTTTAAACGACTCAGGCCTATTCCTTCTGAAGCGGATATCGAAACTTGATTTACATCTTCTGAAATTCCAATCGCATCAGCTTCATCTGCCTGATCAATTTTATTGTTTACTATGATTTGAGGAATGTTGTCGGCGCTTATTTCTCGCAAGATTTTATTTACTTCTCTGAATTTGAAATCATAATCAATATCGCTCACATCAGATACGTGAAGTAAAAGATCTGCTTCTCGAAGATCCTCTAGAGTTGCCTTAAATGATTCAATCAAAGCAGTAGGTAAGTTGGAAATAAAACCGACAGTGTCGATAAAAAGAATCGAACCTGTGCCAGGGCTTAAATTTTTTCTCGTAACAGTATCTAAGGTGGCAAACAATTGATCTGCTTCGTATTGATCAGATCCAGTTAATTTATTGAATAAAGTTGTTTTTCCTGCATTGGTATATCCAACCAAAGCCAACACGTGATTGTTGCCTTTTTTCCTTGCATATCGATTTAATTTTTTTTGGCGGTGACTCTTCTCTAGTCTTTTTTTAATGGATTTAATTCGGTTTGCTATAAGCCTTCTATCGGTTTCCAATTGGGTTTCACCGGGACCTCTCAAACCAATTCCTCCTTTTTGCCTTTCTAAGTGACTCCATCCTCTCACAAGCCTTGTTGATAAGTGATTCAATTGGGCTAGCTCAACTTGCATCTTACCGATATGACTGGTCGCTCTTGAGGCAAAAATATCTAAAATCAATCCTGTTCTATCTAGGACTCTTGTTTGAAGTTCTTTTTCTAAATTCCTTTCTTGAGAGGGCGATAAATCATGATTAAAGATGACAAGATCAGCTTTATATTTTTTTGCAGCTTCACTAATTTCATCAACTTTTCCTTTTCCCAAAAAGTACTTTGCAGAAAGACTATTTTGCTGACCATGATATTCCTTAAGAATATTAGCCCCTGTTGATCCTACAAGGTCTTTGAATTCGTTAAAGGGATCAATAGGGCTTGATAAGTCGGTAACTTTTTTTAAATTTGATTGAACGATTATGACGTTAGAATGAAATGTATTTTCCATAAAAAAAGGATTTTATCAGCATTTTCTGTTTTAAAATGATGCTAACATATTTTCTCGGATGAAAATTTCAAAACCTTCAGAAAGGAGAAGTAAAATGAAGTCGCTTTTCATTATCTTAGCTAGTTTTACCTTTTTTTCTTGCGCCAGCAATATGTCTGCTTTGGTAGGAACAAATAGTGATTTGAATGAATCAGATTATAAAGAAGAAGCGAAATGCGTTTATGAAAGAATTACTGGTAGCTACATTAAGAAAAGAATTTGTTATGACAATCATCTTAAAATAACACGTCAATTAGAGACTCAGTCGGCAATTAGACAGATGGATATTTTTCCTATGCATTTAGAGCCTTTTTACCAGTGAAAAATTTTTTTATTTTAACCATTTTTTTTGTTCTTTTAAGTTGTGCAAATAATGAACAGTCAGTTCAAGCATCTAAACAAGATAAAGAAAGTTCTGAAGATGGCTTAATCTGTAAATATGAAGAAATCACAGGTAGCCATGTCAGAAAAAGAATTTGCTACACAAAAAGACAAATAGATAGACAAAGAGAGACTGCTCAAGAAGCACTGAGAAGAAGTTCCGGAGGAGTTCCTTCTAATCCGAATCCTTAAGGAATTGAGATTTGATCCTGGCCCTCTAAACTTTTTGCGGTATCGACTAAAGTTTCTTCTGCTGGTCTAGGCTGCCAGTTCAATATAGTTTTTACTTTTTCATTTGAGAGAAACTGAGGATCGCCAAGCATCCTGACACTCTCTCTAGCTGTTGCACTAAAAAGAGCAGCAAACCTTAAGATGAAATTAGGTAATCTTAATTTAGGTGCTTTTGTATAACCCGCCTTTATCAAAATTTGAGAAATTTCATACAACCAGAAACTTGAGGTACAAAGAATAAAACGCTCATTGTTAGATCCTTGATTAGGAATAGCGTCTACATGAGCTTGAGCAACGTCTCTTACATCAACAATACCAAGATGGATATTTGGAGTACCGGGTAATTTTCCAGAAGTTAACATCTGGACTAAAACGTTAGTACCGCCTAAGTCGGGCGATAGCGCAGGTCCTAAAACCATATAGGGGCAAAATACAGTTAATGGAAATTTTTCGTCCTCGTCTAAGTTATCAATGAATTCCCATGCAGATTTCTCTGCCATTGTTTTGCTCTTTGCATAAGGAGTAATTTTGTTGGAATCAATATCTGACCAATCACTTTCATCGTAATTTTTTTTATCCGAATCATCATAAAAAATTGAAGCGACCGATGAAGTTAAAATCACTTTTTTTGCTTTGTTTGCTTTTGCAGTTTTGAGTGCGCGTAGAGTGCCGTCAACGGCAGGCCTGATAAGTGCTTCTTCGTCTACAGAATCGCTAGCTGATATCGGAGATGCAACGTGCATAACATAATCACAATCTATACCTGCTTCTTCCCAGCCTTCATCGTTCAATAAATCTAATTCAATAATTTCTAAATTCTCAACTGAAGTATTTGATTCTTTCATGGCTGTAATGACTTCTTCTTTTCTGATCTTATCTCGAAGAGTGCCTCTGACGGCGTAACCTTGATCAAGAAGTTGTTTACAACAATGCAATCCAATGAATCCCGTTACACCTGTCAATAATACTTTTTCCATAATTCTTCTTTATTCTTGATCAGACTCTAGTCTATTGAGCCATCTTTTAATTATCTCATCAGTGTGTTCACCTAATTTTGGTGCACGAACAAAGCTTTCATTATGATTAGAAATTTTTACCGGATTTCCTGGAACTTTGACCGTTTCTCCGCTGTCTTGCAGGAGTTCTACGATCATATTTCTTTTCAAGAGATCTTCATCTTGAAAAGTTTCCGAAAAATTGTTGATGGGTCCACACGGCACCCTATGTTTCTGTAATAAATCTATCCAATACTCTGTTGTGTTGTTGGAAAATTTCTCTTGTAAGGCTGCATCGATTGTTTCTCTATTTTCTAACCTGCCCTTTCTGTTTTTATTCTGTTGAGTATCTAGATGCTGTAATTCCATAGCCTCGATCAAGCTAGGCCAAAAGTTTTCTGCCACCACTGCAACTTGAATAAAATTATCCTGAGTTTTATACAGGTTGAATGGTGCATGATTCATATGTTGATTTCCAATAGGATCAGGATCTTCTCCCGACAAAAAATGCATGGTTGCCATATAAGTCAGCAGGCTTACTTGAGTATCTAACATGGAAATATCGACGTGCTCTCCGTAATCGTAGATTTCTCTGGACCGAATAGCACTTAAGATTCCAATAATAGCGTAAAGACCTGCACCAAGATCAGCTATAGGGATTCCCGATTTAACTGGGTTATTTTTGTCAGCGCCAGTAATCGACATGGCGCCCGAATATCCTTGCACAATGTTGTCATAAGCGGGGCGATTGATCTCAGTATCGCCAAAACCGCTTATAGAACAAGTGATTATTTTGGAATTTACTTTCGCTAAGCTATCGTGATCAATTCCTAATCTTTTGGTTACTCCTTGACTAAAATTATCAACAACCACATCGGCTACTTCTACCAATTTCAAAAAAAGTTTCTTTCCTTCATCGCTTTTAAGATCTAACTCAATACTTTTCTTATTTCTAGCAAGAGTTAGATGATAGGCACCGATACCGTCATGCGAATATTTTGGATCATCTTTAAGAAGGTTTCTGGTGATGTCTCCTGTTTTAGGCTGCTCAATTTTAACAACCTCAGCTCCCAAATCAGCCAACACCATAGTCGCGTAAGGTCCTGCAAGCATGTGGGTTAAATCTAAGACTTTTATGCCTTTTAGAGATTGCTTCAATTTAGTAATTTGTTTTGTCGTCGACAGCATTCCCTGTAGTTGGGATCAATGCTGAGCGCTTATAGGAAGCTACAACCACACCGTCTTGATTGGTGCCAGTCGTTTGAACAGTCACTATGCCGCAGTTTTCTCTCGATTCTGACAACCTTTTCTCTAAGACCTCTGACTCCGCATACAAAGTATCGCCCACAAAAAGAGGATGAGGTAAAACAATGTCAGTCCACCCTAGATTTGCAATGGCTTTTTGACTTACGTCGCTAACGCTCATTCCAACCATAACAGCCACAGTAAAAGTGCTGTTAACCAGTGTCTTTCCAAATTCCGTTGCCTTCCCGTATTCTTCGTCGAAATGAAGCGGATGAGTGTTCATAGTCAGTAAGGTAAACCAAGTATTATCCGATTGAGTTATGGTGCGACCTGGTCGATGCTCATAAATATGACCAATTTCAAAATCTTCGAAGTACCTGCCGAAAGTTTCTCGATATCTGTTATTGCCAAGATCTTTAATACCTTTAACCATTAATCGTCATCTTCTCCTAGCTCTAATCTCAATCTCATTGCTTCAGCAATTGGTTCATCAACCATTTTACCATCGACTTTGATAACGCCTGATCCACCGATCTTTTCGTATTCTTTTAGGACCTTCATCGCTTCTTCTTTTTCTTCTTTGGTTGGCTCAAAAGCTTTGTTAATGATATCTACTTGGGAAGGATGAATACAAGCTTTCCCGGTAAAACCCATATTTTTTACCGCAATGGCTTCTTGTTCACATCCCTCAGGATCATCAAGAAAGAAAAAAGGAGCATCGATCGTAAATAAATCGTACATTGCTGCTGCAATAGCGACTTTAGATCTTGCATAAAGCAGTGGCTCCCAAGCTAATTTAGCTTTAAGGCCTGCGGAAAAATCTGCTGCACCAAAAAATAATCCTCTGACTCCTTTGAAAGATGCTATTTCATCGACAGTAGCTACTGCTCGAGGAGTTTCTATCAGTGGAATTAAATCATCTTCAAATGCAATCTTGGTAGCAAGCGTTGCCAGCGAATCAAAACTTTGAATCTTTGGCAAAATAATGGCTTCTATTTGTTCTTGATAATCTGAGATCAAATCTATATCTTCTCTTCCTAAATCTGTAATTGGATCGTTTACTCTGACAAAAACCGGTTTAGAAAATTTATTTCCGTCTTTGAAGTTGTTGATTAAATCTTCACGAGCTTCTTTTTTTAGGTCATCCGGACAACCGTCTTCCAAGTCAATGATAAGAGCATTAACGTCGGTTCTTTGTATATCTTCAAGATTGTGCATTTTATGGCCTGGCACAAACAGGTTGGACTTAAATCTGTATAACATTACTGACTCCTTTCGATGTCTACTAGATGATCAACAACATCTAAGAGTTCTTCGGTAGGAATATCTCTCGATGCTTTTACTTTGTATTTTCCATTCACAATAAATGCCGGCACGCCCATGATTTCGTATTTTCTACCGTACACATCAGCGGCATTGATATTCGACTTTATTCGAAATGAATTACTGATAGCTTGGTACTTGTCAGGTTCGACTCCAAAAGCACTGAAAAGTTCCGTTATTTCTCTTTCGCTGGTGAGGAATTTTCTATCTAAATGAATGGACGTAAACGCTGAACCGATTATCTCTTCCATGCCTAATGCTTCTGCAGCGTAAAATAATTTTGCGTGTTCTTTAGCAGGCGGATTCCAAGTCACCGGAACTCGCCAAAAATCGATGTCTTTGCTGAGGTTTTTCTTCCAGTCTCTTATTAGTCCCTCTAGCGTAAAACAATGTCCGCAACCTAACCAAAAGAATTCAATCACTTCGATTTTTTCTGGATTACGAGTTTGGACTTCTTCGTCGAGAAATTGGTAATCAACGCCAGGTCGGTAATCTTTAGCATTTACTACAAAAGAAAAAAGACTTAAGAAAAGAATTAAAAAGGATTTAATAGAGACCTGATACATAATTAGCCACTGCTTGAATTTCTTCTATGGTCAGCATGCTAGCAACGTTCTGCATAACCAATCCTTCTTCTTCACCGTTTCCGCGCGTTTTATTTTTGTAAGCCACTAGACTGGTAACAACGTATTCTGCTTTTTGACCGCCAAGAGCAGGATAGCCTGCTGAATTAACTCCTTTTCCTTGGGGACCGTGACACCCTGTGCATGCTGGCAATCCAGATGCAGCATTTCCAGCTCTATAAATTGTTTGTCCAAGCAATACGTTTTCATCGCTCGCTTGGCCTACTTTAATTTTTTGAGAAGCATAGTATGCAGCCATATCTCTTAAGTCATCGTCGTTATAA
>CEVS01182459.1_pt1 | contig 13676 bp, 10 predicted proteins | sample 361571 | NCBI WGS metagenome assembly CEVS01 (sample SAMEA2623850, study PRJEB7988) | marine metagenome | isolation source: saline water (ENVO:00002010), including | reverse complement strand
TGAACCTTCCGTTTATGCACCAGATGATGCTGACTTGTATCGGTACACTACTCGTGATTGCAGGGATCAGTAAACTTGAGATCAATCAAGATGATCCGAAAGGCATCGTACTGAGCAAACAGCTCTTTGCAACTGACAAAACCTTTAATGTAGGCGCCTTTGGGGTGTTGTTAATCACAGTGCTATTGTATGCCTTGTTCTGGTAAATGGGAAGGGTGTATCTATATTAAAAATATATAGACAACCCCTGCAATAAGGCCTCCAACAATTGGTGCCATAACGGGAATCCAAGCATACGACCAGTCTGGTTTTGCCTTTTTACCTCTTAGCAAGGTGTATACGATTCGAGGACCCAGATCTCGAGCGGGATTAATCGCATAACCCGTTGTTCCACCCAAAGCCATACCAATCAGCCAAACGAGTACACCAACAGGAAAAGCGTCCATCGAGCCAATACCGTATTGCACCTGTTCTACACCATCGATTTCCAAAAAAGGATTGGCAATAAAAAATATCAGAAAAACAAGTATGAACGTACCAATACACTCACTGATAAAATTGTTTGTAGTGTTTCTTATGGCAGGACCCGTAGAAAAACAACCCTTGATGGTTCCCTCGTCCTCAGTGGAGTTGATGTGATCTTTATAAAAAAGATATGCCATAACAGCACCAGCCATGGCACCTAAAAATTGAGCTAGAATATAGGCGGGTACTTGGGACCATGCAAACTTATTGGCAGCGGCTAAGCCAACTGTTACTGCGGGATTGAGGTGAGCACCGCTGTACTCTCCCGAAACGATAACCCCAAAAAATACCGCAAACCCCCAGGCGGTTGTGATTAAAATCCATTTTCCTGTTGCACTTGATCCAGATGCAAGGGTGTGTTGTAATGAGACATTGGCAACGACGCCAATCCCTAAAAAGAGAAGAACAAAGGTCCCTAAAAACTCCGATAAAAAAGGTGTCATATGTTTTTGATTTAGTTCATTATATATTTTTCAGCAGCCCGCTTAAACTCTCGCAGCTCCTTGTCAATCCACCGTTGGTTATGTCCGAGCTCTTCTGCCATGATTTTTGCAACCTTGGGTGCGACTTCAATGGTCTCTTTAGCATCTATAAAAAGACATCGACTACGTCTAGCCAATATGTCTTCTAATCGAATTGCCATTTCTTCGCGAATTCCCCATAAAATTTGATTTGCTGAAAGATAAAAATTCTTTCCCAATGAGTTATTACCATTAGATGAATCTATTGTTAATAGTTCTTTAGAGAAGCAACCATATATGTGTAATGGGTTTTCATTTGTGATCGATGAGTCAAAGCCATCAAGTTTGATTTCTGCTGTTTCACTCCGATGATTTTCAATTCCCCCAACCGATTGTACAACATCAATTGCGTCTTCTGCCATTTTCCGATAAGTTGTCCATTTCCCTCCTGTTATCGAAACCAAACCGGATTGACTAACGACAATAGAGTGGTTTCTTGAAATGTCTTTTGTTTTGTCATTTTTTCTTGCAACTAAAGGTCTTAATCCGCTAAACACACTCAAAATATCTTTCCGTGTGGGATGCTTTTTCAGATAGTCACTAATGGTTTTTAAAATATAGTCGATTTCCTCAGAGAATGGGGTGGGGTTGTTATCAATGGAATCGACTAAATAATCTGTCGTTCCGACCAAAAGCTTATCGTGCCAAGGAATGGAAAACAGCACACGGCCATCAGATGTTTTTGGTACGAGAACACCATGGTTTCCGGGCATAAAATTTCGATCTAAAACGATATGTGTGCCCTGGCTAGGTACAATATTACTTTTGATATCGGGCTGATCCATTTGCCGAATATGGTTGGAAAAAACACCGGTTGCATTCAAAACGACCTTAGCATCGATTTTGTATTCTTTCCCACTGATGTTGTCTTTGGCAAGAATCCCACAGATTCCCCCATTTTTCTTAACGAGCGAACTGACAGAACAATAGTTGATTACAGTTGCTCCGCAAGCGACAGCCGAACGAGCAAGACTAATGGCAAGTCGCGCATCATTGAATTGAGCATCCCAGTACGCAATACCTCCCACTAGATGATCGTCCTTGAGATTCGGCAAAAGTGTTTGTGTTTTTTTCCGACTTAATAAAGTGGTAGACTCAATACGTTTTTTACCAGCCAACAAATCATAACAAATCAATCCGATCCCATAAAATAGCAGGTTCCACCACGAATATACAGGAATGATAAAGCTCATTTTGTGCACCAAATGCGGTGCATTTTTTAAAAGAATTCCTCTCTCTTTGAGGGCTTGGAATACTAGTCGTAGACTACCCTGCTTCAAGTACCTTACACCTCCATGGATGAGTTTGGTACTTTTTGACGAAGTCCCTTGTGCTAAATCGCTTTTCTCAAGGAGTAGGGTTTTGTGTCCTCGGCTGGCTCCATCAAGTGCAGCCCCCAAGCCCGTAGCGCCACCACCGATGATAACAATGTCCCACGGCTCTTTAGCAGTTTCGATTGCTTTGATTTGATCGACTCTAACCATTTTTATTGAGGACAACCTGAATTCTTTGATTCCAAAGTGAAATCATTTGATTTGTATAGGTCTTGTCTTGATCGGGATGGAATTGGGTATTTTCCTTCCATAAATTTTGAATTTCTTCTCGGCTTTTCCAAAACCCAACAGCTAGACCAGCAAAAAAAGCTGATCCCAAGGCAGTGGTTTCGGTGACTTCAGGGCGAACAACTTTTGTATTTAATACATTGGCTTGAATTTGGAGTAAAAGATTGTTTTGAGATGCGCCACCATCTACTTTCAGAATCGTAAAATTTGTATTCGCATCTTTTTGCATGGCATTGACCAATTCATATGATCGTAAAGCAATCGCTTCCAAGGCCGCTCTAGCAATGTGCCCCTTTTTAGTACCCCTTGTAATTCCAAGTATTCCTCCAGTTGCACTTGGCTCCCAATAGGGAGCTCCTAAGCCCGTTAGGGATGGTAAAAAAGTAATTCCACCATTATCCGAAACGGTTTTTGCTAACGCTTCAATTTGGGAAGATTCAGTAACCATGCTCAATTCATCTCGCAACCATTGAATCAAAGCACCAGCAATAAACACACTTCCTTCGATTGCATAGGTGGTCTCGCCTCCAATTTGATACCCAATCGTTGTCAGCATTTTATTCTTTGACACAATGGCTTTACTCCCCGTATTCATGATGCAAAAACAGCCCGTACCATAGGTGTTTTTAACGTCACCTGACTCCCAGCACAACTGTCCAAAAAGGGCAGCTTGTTGGTCACCAGCAATTCCAGAAATCGTGATTTGCTTACCAATACTTTTTACACTGGTTTCTCCGACAACTTCTGAACAGCTGACGACCCTTGGTAAAATTGCTTTTGGAATATCCAGAATTTCTAGAAGCTCATCATCCCAATCAAGAGTATGGATATTAAACAGTAGGGTTCTACTTGCATTTGTAACATCTGTGACATGCGTTTTGCCATCGGTCAACTTCCAGATTAACCAACTATCGACCGTTCCAAAAGCAAGCTTTCCTTCTGTGGCTTGTTTTTTCAATTCAGGATCTTGGTCAAGAATCCATTTGATTTTTGTTCCTGAGAAATAAGGATCCAAGACCAGACCAGTTTTCGCAGTAAAAGTCGCCTCGTGTTTTTGTTTTAACTCGGCACAAATCGAAGCGGTTCGGCGATCCTGCCAAACAATGGCGTTACCTACTGGCTCCCCAGTTTCTTTGTTCCAAATGATGGTTGTTTCCCGCTGGTTTGTGATGCCAATCGCTGCAATTTCCTCGTCTTGCACACCCGTTTGCTTTATCAGATTTAGAATTGCTTTTTTTTGGGATTCCCAAATTTCACTTGCATCGTGTTCAACCCATCCGTTTTGCGGAAAAAATTGGGTAAACTCATTTTGAGCAACTCCGATTTGATTCGCTTTTTTATCAAATAAAATTGCACGTGAACTCGTAGTCCCTGCGTCTATAGCGATGATGTATTTCATAGAAATTCAGCTTGAGTCAAACAGCTAAATTTAACTTATTTTTTTGAGACTGACTTTCTTGTCAATAGGTTTGAAGCGATAAACTCCCCGACCTTTTCTCCCTCTACAACTCCTTGTTCAATTGCCATTCGATAATGAATTCCGCCATAAAGTCTCGAAATTGCGGCTTCGTCAGCTGCTTGATGAAAAGAATCGAAGAATCGAGAGGGGAGTCCATATTTAATTTCGGTGGTATCTTCAAACGGAAAATGATCTCCATATAGTTTCGTCAAAACCACTGCGGATGCCTTTGAAATCACAGAGTGCCCACTTGTGTACTCTGGGAATGGTGGGGTTTGAAGCACTGGCAACCAATCCTCGTATTTGTATAATTACCAGCTAAATCCCAAATGGGCATAATGCCACCTTCTTCATATTTATTTATGAATGTACGAATAAAATCATTCGTTCTTTCTTGCTCGATGAGGGTATATAAAGGATGGGCTGCTCTATAGGTATCCCAAAGCGAAAAAACAGTGTAATAAGTCGTCTCTTTATCTTGGTGAATTTTCATATCCATACCCCTGTATCGCCCGTCTACATCTTGATAAAGGTTTGGTGCGAGCATCGTATGATATAACGAAGTATAAAAATTGAATTTATCTTCCTCATTGTATGTTTCCACGACGATTTTGTTTAATTGCTGCTCCCAAGTGCTTTCAGCAATTTGAAGAACATCTTCGAAAGATCTGCCATCGAGCTCATGCTTTCTATTTTGCAAAGCCCCTTTTTGATCAACTGCAGAAATGCCAACGCGAACTTCAAGTTCGTTGGATTCCACAGAATCAAAAATAAACGCAGCTCTTACAGATTCCCCTGCATTCAAATTGTCTTCGACAACCACATCAATATATGGTCGTGAAAATAAAATATCATAAAACAGTCTTTGATCTTGTGCCCATGAACGAGAAAATCGGTAACCTGTGATAAGAGACTTATCGATTATATCAAGTTTTGAATCCAAAACAATATCCCTATGAACTAAGTCGAGTACAACTACTTGATCTGAACCTGAGGGAAAGGTATAGTTGTGAATTCCACTGCGCTCAGAAACCGTTAGCGAAACATCGATATTCGTCTCGTCTAAATGTACGCTGTAGTATCCTGGTGTTGCAATTTCGTTGTCATGAGAAAAAGATGAACGGTATCCCTTCTCTCCATCAGCTCCATTATTAAAAACGACCTCATTTGTAGGCATTAGCAAAACGTCTCCATAATCTAAAATACCAGTACCTGACAAATGGGTGTGTGAAAAGCCGTAAATATGATTGTCGGTATAGTGATAGCCAGAACACCCATCCCAACCATCTAACCTTGTGTCTGGACTTAATTGCATCATCCCAAAAGGCATTGTTGCTCCAGGATAAGTGTGACCATGACCTCCCGTTCCAATAAACGGATTGACATAATACTTGAGTGGGCGATTCTCTGACGTATTTTTTAGTTGTACAAGCAGAAAAAGCAATGGCAATAATTAGGGTAAATAGGCTTGTTTGTTTCATACCTCAAATTTAGATTCTACAAATTGAAAGTAAGAATGAAAATGCGCTGCATTTTGACTGCAATTTAAAATTATCACTTATTCTTTACGATATATTTATTTTTCAATTACTAACTTGGTTATTTAATAAAAATAAAGGAATTATACAGTCAATAAATAAATAATTTTTTTTAGAATCTAGTTTCAAAATAGGTGATATTATTTAAGCTAAATTATTTATATTGAAAAAAACAACAAATGAATACCAACGCAAACAACAAAACTGCGATTGTCATTATCGCAGGACTTTTTTTCATTTTTGGATTTATCACCTGGGTCAATGGGGCTTTGATTCCATTTATGAAAACCATCAATGAACTCACGGAGGCACAGTCGTACTTAGTGGCTTCGGCCTCTTACATCTCTTTTGTAGTTATGGCACTTCCTGCTTCATACCTTCTTGAAAAGGTAGGTTATAAAATGGGCATGTCAGTTGGGCTCTTTATTATGGCGATCGGTGCACTTGTATTTATTCCAGCTGCTGAAGCACGTACCTATTGGATGTTCTTGACGGGAATTTTTATACAAGGTACGGGGATGACCATTTTGCAAACCGCTGCCAATCCATACATCACCATACTTGGCCCCATAGAAAGTGGCGCCCAACGCATTGCGATTATGGGGATTGCCAATAAGGTTGCTGGTGCTTTGGGGTCGCTTATTTTTGGAGCGATTCTCCTCAAAGGAATTGATGAAGTCAATGCACAGCTCGATAGCGTTTCTGCTAGCGAAAAAGCGATACTATTAAATCAAATGGCCGATAGTGTATTTATCCCTTATGTGGTTATGGCTATTGTCCTATTTGTGTTGGGTCTTTTGATTCGTAAAGCACCACTACCTAATGTAGAGTTGGCAATGGAAACCAATTCACAATCAAGTGGAGAGTCACAAAAAACGATATTTCAATATCCACACTTATGGCTTGGGATGCTGACCCTGTTTGTGTATGTTGGCGCTGAAGTCATTGCTGGAGACTCCATTATTGCCTATGGGATTGCTCTTGGCATCTCGGCCTCTACCGCCAAGTTTTTTACCACATTCACACTCATGGCCATGGTAGCAACCTATGCTCTAGGGGTAGTTTTAATCCCAAAGTACATCAGCCAGCAAAAAGCATTACAAATCAGTGCTCTCTTGGGTATCGTTTTTAGTGTTTTAATTTTGACAATGGACGGATTTACATCTGTTTTGTTTGTTGCGGCCTTAGGAATTGCCAACGCTTTGGTATGGCCTGCAGTCTGGCCACTTACTCTCGAGGGATTGGGTAAACACACCAAAACGGCATCTGCCTTATTGATTATGGCGATTGCTGGAGGAGCGATTATACCACCTTTATACGGAAGACTAGTAGATCAAGGGAAGGAAGCCCTCATGCAGTCAGGGCTTTCGTCCTCTGATGCCTTGGCCACTTCTGCACAAGAAAGCTATTATATCCTTATCCCGTGCTATCTTATTATCCTTTGTTTTGCGGGTTTTGTAAATCGGCTTCGTAACTAATTTAATATTTGAATATGAAAAACACCTATTGGAAGAAAAACATCCGCTACATTTCCATACTGCTAAGTCTTTGGTTTATCGTATCCTTTGGCTGCGGGATTTTGTTTGTAGAGCAGTTAAACACCATTCAAATTGGGGGATTTAAACTCGGCTTTTGGTTTGCCCAGCAAGGGTCTATTTTTGGCTTTGTTGCCATTATTTTCACCTACATCTATTTGATGAACAAACTCGATCAAACCCAAAACAAATAAGCGATGGATCTTCAGTATTGGATATGGATAGCAGTCGGCCTTAGTTTTTCATTGTATATCGGTATTGCGATTTGGTCGCGTGCTGGCTCCATAAAAGAGTTTTATGTCGCAGGTGGAGGGGTTCACCCCATTGCCAATGGAATGGCAACGGCAGCTGACTGGATGTCGGCAGCCTCGTTTATCTCCATGGCAGGGATTATCTCCTTTGGTGGCTATGATGGTTCTGTGTACCTCATGGGCTGGACAGGGGGCTATGTACTACTGGCCTTACTATTAGCGCCGTATCTTAGAAAATTTGGCAAGTTCACTGTGCCTGACTTTATTGGAGATAGATATTACTCCAACACCGCCCGATCGGTAGCTGTGTTTTGTGCACTGATTGTTTCCTTTACTTATATCGCCGGACAGATGCGTGGGGTAGGAGTAGTTTTTTCTAGATACTTAGAAGTAGATATAGTTACGGGTGTACTAATCGGTATGGGGATTGTGTTGTTCTATGCAGTACTGGGCGGTATGAGAGGAATCACCTATACCCAAGTGGCGCAGTACTGCGTACTCATTTTTGCCTTTATGGTCCCAGCGATCTACATCTCATTTCTTGTAACAGGTAATGTGATCCCACAACTCGGCTTTGGATCGAGTGGCGCAGATGGGGTATACCTTTTGGACAAGCTCGATGGCTTGCATAGAGAACTGGGCTTTCATGAATACACCTCAGGGAGTAAATCCATGCTAGATGTATTTTGCATCACCATGGCACTGATGGTTGGAACAGCAGGATTACCACACGTGATTGTACGCTTCTTTACAGTTAAGAAAGTCAGTGATGCACGAAAGTCAGCTGGATGGGCATTGTTGTTTATTGCCATTCTCTACACCACAGCACCTGCGATTGCAGTGTTTTCAAGAACCAACCTTATAGAGACAGTAAGCAACCAACCCTATGAGGACATGCCAGAGTGGTTTGATAAATGGGAGACCACAGGTCTGCTTGGCTTTACAGACAAAAACGAAGATGGCCTAATTCAATACACGGCCGACACCACAACCAACGAGCTGACAGTTGATGCAGATATCATGGTGCTTGCCAACCCAGAGATCGCAAAGCTTCCCAACTGGGTGATTGCCTTGCTAGCAGCAGGAGCATTGGCAGCAGCACTGTCCACAGCAGCAGGACTATTGCTAGTGATCTCATCTGCAGTATCACATGATCTTCTTAAAAAAATGGTGATGCCAAATATTTCTGAAAAAGGAGAATTGATCGCTGCACGTATTGCTGCAACAGGAGCGGTATGTTTGGCAGGTTACTTTGGGATTAATCCTCCTGGCTTTGTAGCAGCTACGGTTGCCTTGGCATTTGGACTAGCAGCTTCGTCGTTTTTCCCAGCCATATTACTTGGAATATTCTCCAAACGCATCAACAAAGAAGGTGCGATTAGTGGTATGCTGGTGGGGGTAACACTGATGCTGTTCTATATGCTCAAGTTTAAGTTTGGATGGTTTGGGGGAGGTACCAAGGCCGATTGGTGGTTTGGGATTTCGCCTGAGGGCTTTGGAAGCATCGCGATGATTGCCAATTTTGTTGTGACTCTAATCATCAGCAGCAGAACCCCAGCACCGAGCAAAGACATACAGGAGCTGGTAGAAAATATTCGGAAGCCTTAAAAAAGACCTTTATTTTCTATTGAGCAAGTAATACCCTACACAAATCGAAAGGATTGACAAACCAAAATAGAGAATGTCAGTTGTAGATGAAAAACTCTCTGAGTACTTCAGTATTTTCTCAAAAAACTTTACGATTAAAACGATAATGATGACCTTAATGATTTTGTTTTTTAATTGATCTAGATCTCGAATAATTAAGGTCGACTCTTTAAACTTCGAATGCGTAAAATCAATTTCACTGACAAAAAGTTCATAAATCCCAAAACCAAAAATTAACAATACGATTGCAATTAAAAATAAATCTATAGAAGAAATTATTTTGAAAAGAAGTTCATTGTTTTCAGAGATAGAGGAGTCAATCAGCGGATTGTAAAATAGAATTGCTTCAATAATCTCCCAACTCCCAAGAATCATAAGGTAAATAGAAGAGATAATTGAAAGTATAACGGCTAATAATGTCACGTATCGGACGTTCCATAAAAGTTTTTCTAATCGATTATTCATAGCAGAAAGATAGCTAATTTTTTTATGGTTTTGTACTGAACAAATACACTTCTCCGCTTTCTCAAAGAGACTATCATGATTTTATAATAAAAACTTGAATTTTTCATCAAATGGATGCAAGCATCATTTGACTTTAAAATAAAAACTCCTTGATTTCTCAAGAAGATTCTTTGCAGTCCCAATTAAACTGCTTTCGAAACAAAACCTTGAAATTTAAATTAAAATGAAAAAGATTTAGTATATATTTTCCTCAAATAGTTGTAAAACTTTAATTAAACATTTGCTGATGCCTTTTTTTTCGACTTGGTGGTAAAAATGGTAATTCAATGTAGTTCCAGGACAAAATGGCTAAAAATAAAACCAAAATAATGGTAGAAATAAACATAAGTAATGGTGAATAGATATCAAACAATCCAAAATGAATAAAAACTTGAATTAAAGGAAAATGATAGATATAAACTCCATAAGTGAAATCCCCGTATTTACCGAAGTTATTTAAAAACTTAAAGTTATACGCCAAATAATACACCATAAATCCATAGGCAATGGGTTTAAAAATTTGAGTTTCTAAAACATACTGTTCTAATATAAACAGTAATAAACTTGGAATTATAATGAGATGTTTCCATTTGAATAAAAAATCGAAATTTCTATAAAATAAAATCCCAACGGCAAAAAAAGAAAAAGCACCTGGTAACTGCTTTGCGATTCTGTAATTATTTTGAGCCATAAAATAATTAAAATAAACTATCGATACTACATAAGTGGTCACAATTAACAAATTAAAGCTGATGTATTTTTTTTTGAAAAGCCAATAAAAGAGGGGTAAAGAAAGATAAAATGCTTCCTCAATTTTAATGGTCCAAAGTGAGCCATTAACAGCGCAAATTTTATGTGTTTCAAAAACGCCAGGCAAACATGGTTCAAAATAATTTTGAAAAGAGAGATTGGCTAAGAGATAACTCCAAAATTGACCGTTAAAAAAATATTCTGTAGATGATTTGGAAGAAATAAAAAATAGAAAAAAAGCAGAAATTAGGATGACAAAGAAGTATGCCGGAAAAATTCTTTTGATTCTTCTAATTATGTAATCTTTTGTGGTCAAACTAACCTCAAAACTTTTTGCAATTAAAAAGCCACTTATGATGAAAAACCCATCAATTGCCAACCTAGTATTAAAAAACTTCTTAATTGGTAAAAAAAATTCAACTGCACTTAACTCTATGAAGTGTGAAATTGCGACTGTAAGAGCAAAAACAAATCTTAAAAAATCAAAGTTGTTTGTATTAATTTTTTCCAAAAAATAAATTTAAATTAAGCTGAAGATAAATATTAAATAAAGGGTCTTTTACAAATATATTTATATATAACAACAAATCAACTTTTGATAAGGATAAGATAATTTTCAGTTGTATAAAACGGGCTAATAGGACTTGAATGTATAGAAAATTAATATCTAAAAAGTGATATAGAATTTAAAAGACGATTAATTGGTTCGATATTTCCAGAAAAATTTCAAATTCAAAAGAAAAAAGTTCGAACCGCTGATATTAACCCCTTTCTGCACAAAATTGCCCATTTTACCAGAGTAAATAAAGAAAATAAAAAAAGGGACAAATCTCAAAAACAAGATCTGTCCCGGTGTGTAGAGCATCCAAAAAAAAATCGAACTCAATTACTGACAGCTTAGCTCAATTTTCAAAACTATTTAGTAATTAAATGTTTTAAACACGATACCCTGAAAAAATACCTCTAACGATTAAAATTATTTTTGGGAATAAATTGTGACTCAAATTTTTGGGAATATAATTATACATATTTTTGGTTTTTTTAATAAACTGAATTCCATTTAAGACAGGTTCTTTTGTTCATATTAAAAGAAAAAATAATCTTATTGCTATTTGTAATGTAATTTTTTAGCAGATGAAAAACCAAAAAAAATAACCTTGCTTTTCACAAAAATGGATAAATAACCCTTGAAATGATCAATAAATATCTTTTAGAAAAAAAAATGTCTTTTGTGTTTTCTGTTGCTGTATTCATTTTTGCTCTTTTGCCGTTGAATTTACAAGCTCAAGAATTAATAGATTTGATTATTGAGGCCTTTAAAGAAACAGAAATTGCAAGAGCGAAAATATATTTGAGTTCAACTCCTGTTACTGTTACTGATGCACATTGTGAGCGCAGTTTCGGAGGGTTACATGATTTTTATTCTGAAGGAGATTATTGGTGGCCAAACCCAGAGAATCCGGGAGGCGCTTATCAACAACGTGATGGGCAAACAAACCCAAATAATTTCACGTTACATCGACATGCAATGATCAGGCTGAGTGAGATTACCGCTACATTAACCTCTGCTTGGTTGCTTACAAATGAAAATATTTATGCAGATAAGGCATTGGAACATTTAAATGCATGGTTTGTGGATACTAAAACTAAAATGAATCCGAATATGCTCTATGCACAAGCAATTTCAGGAAAAGTTACAGGTCGTAGCATCGGGTTGATAGATGCTTACCATTTTGTAGAAGTTACTAGATCTGTGGAAGTACTATCTGATAAGGGAGGTATTTCACCTGAACAATCTGATAAAATTAAAGCCTGGTTTAGCGAATTTTTAACATGGATGACTACTCACGAATATGGAATTTTAGAAATGAATTCGAAGAATAATCATGGAACTAGTTGGGCAGCAACCGCAGCTTCAATGGCAGTATTAACTGACAATGAAGAAATAAAGAAATTGTGCATAGATCGGTTTAAGAATATACTGCTTCCAAACCAAATGGCTACTGATGGCAGTTTTCCACTTGAATTAAAAAGAACCAAGCCATATGGATATTCTTTATTTAACATTGATGCATTTTTCAATGTAGCACAAATCTTATCTACTCCAGAAGACAATTTATTTGAGTATGAAACAAAGGATGGAAAATCTTTAAAAAAGGGGTTAGAATATATATACCCATATATTGAAGATAAGACGATATGGCCATTCGCTAAAGACGTTTACATTTGGAATGAATGGCCAGTTTGTCATCCATCTTTATTATTTGGTGCAGCAGCATATAATAATTCAAATTACCTCAATGCTTACCTTGAATTACCTGCATATCCTATTCATTCCGAAGTTGTTAGGAATTTACCAGTGAGACATCCAATAATTTGGTTATTTGACTAATTTAAAGATTTGTTTATAAGGGTGCTTAATCGATTTGTTTAAAGGGGTGGTCATGATTAGTGCCTTGTATTCGTTCAGCCACCTTTTCAGCAAGAAAAGCTATGGTTTCAGTATATTCAATATTATCAATTAAATTTAAGGTTTCGTTGGGATCTTTTTGGCGATCAAAAAATTCTTTGCCAACTTTTTCACCTGAACTCATTTTAATCCATTCTACATAATTATATCTTGCTGTTTTGGCCGCATACCCCATTATGGTTTTACTGTAATCTTCTCTTTTAATAGGCCAGATGCTAAATACTACTCTTTGTTTTTGAGTATCAGGTTTGTTCAGTAACGTGACTATACTTTGCCCATCTAAATGATTAGGTTTTTGCATTCCATTGAGTTCTACAAGAGTAGGGTATATGTCAAGTGCAGCCACAGGGGTTTTTGAAACACTATTTTGTTTTCCTTCTGGAATACTGAATATGAGCGGAATATTGGTGTCAAGATGCATATTAGTCCATTTACACCATGAGTTATAGTCACCAAGTTTGTAGCCGTGATCACCCCATAATACTATAATTGTTTTGTCCCTAATGTCCAAGGTTTCTAGCTTATCGAGGAGTTTCCCTACTTGTGCATCGGCGTATGATATACAAGCATAGTATGCTCTACGAAGTTTCAAAGCCATATTGTCATCAATTTCATCATACAATTCTGGCATTCCATAGTAGTTTTTAAGTTCCCCACCCGTCCTGATAGCTTTATTATATCCATTTCTAGGGCGTTCTTTTATGTCTGTTAGTTTGATAGTTGAAGCTGGATACATATCCCAATATTTTTTTGGAGCAGTGAATGGAAGGTGTGGTTTAGATAAGCCAACCGACAAAAAAAATGGAGCGTCATCTTTGCTTAATTCTTCCATTTTTTTCAGTGCATTCTGGGTATTCAAACCGTCTTTGTAAATTGTGTCATTAACAGAAGCAAATTCGTAAGCAGGTCCCCTA